>VAPK010040052.1_pt1 | contig 17687 bp, 18 predicted proteins | sample 3395031 | NCBI WGS metagenome assembly VAPK01 (sample SAMN08290443, study PRJNA428436) | hydrothermal vent metagenome | isolation source: Deep-sea hydrothermal vent chimney 1 | place: Pacific Ocean: Juan De Fuca Ridge
CATCACTTACTTTACTCACTTCGCTCACCTGCTTTTTATTAGCCGTACTTATTCAAATATTTGATTTAAACTTAAATCAAATTATACCCTTATTTCTGCTGAAGTTTCTCTAAGTCATGCAAAATTTCAGCAACATGTGCCTTAGGGTTCACATCACGATACACTTTAGCTAGTTTACCCTCAGGATCAATAATAAAGCTATGCCGTTTCGCAATTTTAAACAACAATAAATTACGCAAAGAACCATAACGCTTCGCCACCTTTCCAGCAGGATCAGCCAATAAAGTAAATGGCAACTGATGGTTTTTAGAAAAATCAGCATGACTTTCATTATTATCCACACTAACACCCCAAACCACCGTATTCTTCGCCTTAATAGCAACAATATTATCACGGAAGCTACAAGCCTCAGCCACACAACCGGGTGTTTCATCCTTAGGATAAAAATACAAAACAACCCATTTACCCTTCATTTTACTCAAAGTCTGAGACTGCCCCTTTTGGTCAGTTAAAGTAAAATCAGGCGCCTGTGAACCAATACTAAGTGAATCTTCTGCTGACACGATGTTAGAACCTATGGTTAATAAAATGGTAAGAACGAATTGGAAAGTTAATTTCATAGGAAAATTATAGCACTAATAACATTGCTACACCTTCCAAAGGAAGGTCGATGTTGGTCGAGATAAACTATCTGCTCAAGGAAAAACCAAGAAATAACCGTATATAACTCAATGGTACCCCCGTACTATTTGCAAGATTGTCTTTCATCTTCTTTGATCAAAAGAAAACTTTTAATTATCCTTACAAACTACGCCTATGTTCTCTAAATACAAACCACTATAATGAAAAACCTCCTCTTAAGCCTTGCGTGATAATAGAATGACCAAGCAAAAACAATTACCCGATGTAATAGAGCATATACATCTGCCAAATAAAATAGATCAAGCACAACGTCTATTTCATGGTCGGGGAAATGCTTATCAGAATTTAAGTCATGTTTGTATTGACTGGCTACCCCCAGTAATATTGATCACTTTATTCAAACCAGAACCTACCAATGAAATAAATAAACTAGCCATAGATTTACAGAAGATATTTGTTGGCTGCCGAAGCGTCCAACTTCAACATCGTTACCAATCACACGGTCCTATCGAAGTTATTGAAGGTGAAAACATTCATCAAATTGATATTCTCGAAGGTGACCTTAAATTTCATGTAAATCTAAATAAAAACCGAAATACGGGATTATTTCTAGACATGAAAAATGGTCGGAAATGGGTACAAAATAATTGTGAAAATAAAAGAGTATTAAACCTTTTTTCATATACCTGTGGATTTTCAGTTGCCGCTATCGCTGGTGGTGCTACCTCGGTTTATAATATCGACATGAGTAGCCCCGCACTTAATAACGGGCGAGAGAACCATCGATTAAATAATCAAAAATTAGAGTGTGTACGTTTTGAGAAACTCAATATATTCAACTCTTTTGGAAGAATAAAAAAACGCGGTAAATATGATTTATTGATTTGTGATCCACCCACTTTTCAAAAAGGTAGCGTTGATATTCTTAAAGATTACAGCAAAATCATTCGCCGTTTAAATCAGTTTATGTCAAACAACAGTACACTAATGCTATGCTTAAATGCACCTCACACGGGCAATCAAAACGGTCGTGAATTTCTTATAAAAACCATGGAAGACAACGCACCAGAATATGATTTTGTAGAAGAAATTAAACCACCAGAAGTATATTTAGATGCTGAAGGTAGAGGTCTAAAAGTGTTAATATTCAAACACAATAACTAAATTCCTATGATTTTCTTCAACTCAGAATCAATAAAAACTAAAGGAATACGAGACCTTAACCAAGGCGGAATTCCTGCTTCATGTAGCAAGTTTTTTAAGCTAACTGATATTCCTTTTTCAGGAACAAACAAGGTCTCGCCTCCTTGACGAAAACGTACTGTAACTTTTGAACTCTTCTCAACAAGGTTCTGAATGTCTTTGCTTTGAAGGCTTATTCCTAGTGCTGGAATTTCCAAATCACTGTCGATATTCCATTCTATGACCGTAGAATCATCATGCTCAACAAGAGGCGACATAATATACAAATATCGTTGATAACGCCTGAGTTGTATATTGCTCCATTCAACTAAGGGTTGCGCATCCTCACGTGCATTAATGACATCATGAAAAATATGATCTAACTTCTTTTCTGAAGGACTTAAAAAACCACTTTTATTTATCCAATAACGCACCACTAATTTTTGTTTTGTTTTTGACAGCTTCAATAAGGCTGGGATGTGAATTGTATTATCTTTACTAGAAAGCATTGAATCGAGTTCTTTCTCAGCCAACTCATCCAAAATCAACTTTGTTTCTGCTTGAATAGTCGCAGAGCGTGAAATAGCTTTATCTATGCCTAACCACCGTGCTCTTAGCTGAGGCATAATTTGATTGCGCAGGAAATTTCGATCAAAAGCATCATCTTGATTACTTGGGTCTTCAATATAGTCCAGTTTATTCTTTAGCGCGTAATCTTTTAATGATGATAATGAGTAATCAAGTAAAGGGCGTATATGCTGTATAGACTTAGAATCAAATACTACTTTGCGTGTTTTTGGCATTGCCGCCAAACCATTAATCCCTGCCCCCCTAAATAATTGTAATAATAAGGTTTCTGCCTGATCGTTTTGATGATGCGCAGTTAATAGCACCTCGTCTTGGTGAAGGGATGAGTACAGTGCTCTATAACGTTCCTTACGAGCAACTTCCTCTAGACTTTTTCCTTTAGTTTCCTGCAAATCTACATGGAAGATATCTAAAGGAATATCAAGTTGCGTACAGGTGCTTTGACAATGAATTACCCAATCATCTGCTTCTTTTTGCAAACCATGATGAATATGAGCAGCTCTTACTTTAGTCTCATCATCAGTTACATTTGCCATCAAATGCAGCAGTACATGCGAGTCTAGTCCACCGCTATAAGCAATTAGGTATTTTTTTTCAGGAGTTAAGGCATGTAGATATTGGCATATATCAGTTGAGTGAATCATTAGACCAAACCCAAATCTTTAACAAATCGGGAACCAGGGAAGACTTTATCTCTATTTACACCATAATCAGAGACGAGAAAATTGATGATTGTCTTTTGAATCTCAGTATTTGAAGGTGCTTTGAAACCTTGTCGAATAAGAAGCTTGTGTTTTATTAATTTACAAAACAGTTCTACGGTTTCGATATTCTCTAATTCACTATCTGCGAAAGTAATATCAAAGTGCTTTTCTGTTTCGAGTACTAGTTCAACAGTATCAAGCCCCATAACTCAAGAATCGAATTTTCCAAAACCCATTAAGCGCTGATAACGTTTTTCTAATAATTGATCTGTATTTAGCGCGCGTAAATCCCTTAAGCTTGCCTGTAAAGCTTCACGAATGCTAACGGCAATAGCATCGTAATCTCTATGTGCTCCACCTAAAGGTTCTTGGATGATACGATCAATCAGTGCTAATTTGCTCAGCTTGTCAGCTGTGATACCAAGTGCTTCTGCCGCATCGGGTGCTTTAGCCGCATCTTTCCATAAAATTGATGCACATCCCTCTGGGGAAATTACTGAGTATGTACTGTATTGCAACATCATGACACGGTCTGCAACCGCAATTGCCAGTGCTCCACCTGAACCACCTTCACCCATGATCGTAGCGATAATTGGAGTACGAAGCTTTGCCATTTCATAGAGGTTTCTTGCAATAGCCTCACTCTGTCCACGTTCTTCAGCACCAATACCAGGGTAAGCGCCAGGAGTATCGACAAAGGTTAAAACAGGCAGATGAAACTTTTCAGCAAGCTTCATTAGGCGTAATGCTTTTCGGTAACCCTCAGGACGAGGCATACCAAAGTTACGCTTAATATTTTCTTTTGTATCCCGTCCTTTTTGATGACCAATTACCATAACTGGATTGCCATCAAAACGTGCAATACCACCGATGATAGCTTTATCATCACCATAGGCACGATCACCGTGCAACTGTTGAAAGTCAGTAAAAACACTATCAATAATATCGAAACTATAAGGGCGACGCGGGTGACGAGCTAATTGTCCAATCTGTTTCGAATCTAATTTTGAAAAAATAGATTTAGTTAAGGACTCAACTTTACTTTCTAAGCGCTCTACTTCATCACCTAAATTAACATCAGCACTACTCACGTAGCGCAACTCATCAATCTTAGCTTCTAATTCAGCAATCGGTTGTTCAAAGTCTAGGAAATCAGGATTCATAGAAATTATTTCTTTTCTTGGTTAGCAATCTCTTCGTGAACTTGCTTCATGTCTATTCCCTTCACCTTGCCAATCACTTCTTCAAGTTGTTGTGCATTCATCATTCCTGGCTGTGAAAAAATAACCACTTGCTCACGAAAAATCATTAAGGTTGGGATCGAGCGAATTTGAAAGTGCCCAGCTAACTCTTGCTCAGCCTCAGTATCAATCTTACCGAAAACAACATCATCATACTTTGTTGATACATCTTCATAAATAGGGGAAAAAGATTTACAAGGTCCACACCATTCAGCCCAAAAATCTACAATAACAATATCATTTTTCTCAATAGTACTTTCAAAAGACTCTGCTGTTATATCAACTGTTGCCACTTTTAACTCCTAATTTTTAATACTCTTTAATATTGACAGAGAATATAAGGGCAAGTGAGCTTAATAGCAAGTAAACCCCCAAATCCGCACTTAGAAAACGAATTATTTAAGACAGCTCTAATCGGTTTAATCAGAGATACCCTCACCCCAATTAGGTAACAACTCTTGAGGTATTTCTATGTGGTCCATAATTCTAGCTACCATGAAATCATAGATATCTTCAAGAGATTCAGGCTGATGATAAAAACCTGGATTAGCTGGCATTATCACTGCACCCATACGTGAAAGTTTTAGCATATTTTCTAAGTGAATATCAGAAAAAGGTGTTTCTCTAATCACTAATATTAATTTCTTACGCTCTTTTAAGGCAACATCTGCCGCACGTTCCAATAAATTTCGACTGCTTCCTATCGCAATGGATGAGAGTGTTCCTGTTGTGCAGGGACATATCACGGTAGCATCAGCAACACCACTACCACTAGCAATAGGAGCCATCCATTGTTCACGTTTAAAAACACTGATTTGCCCAGCATCTGCTTGATACAAGTCAGTAAAAAAAACTTCCATCTCACTTTCTCTAGCAGGCACTTTTAAATTTGACTCAGTATTTAATACGATCAAAGCGGGTCTTGAGATAAGTAAATAAATTTTCACTTTAGCCTTCACTAACTGCTCAAGCAAACGCAAGCCATATTGAATACCTGAAGCACCTGTCATTATTAATGTAACTTTTTTAGGGCTCATTTATTGATAGTCTCTAATTTTGATAAAAGCTTTTCATGTATACCCGCAAAGCCACCATTACTCATTACAAGCAACTGATCACCCTTTTTTGCATTGGTTACGACTGAATCAATAAGTGAATCAATATCATCAAAGAGTTTTGCTTTATCTCCTAATTCATCTAAAACATCACCCATATTCCAATCTAGTCCCTGCGGCTGAAACAGCACAACCTCGTCCGCAAGCTCCAAAGAAGCGGCTAAAGACTCTTTATGCACACCCAATCTCATTGTATTTGAACGTGGCTCCAATATAGCCACAATCTTATCATTTTCTACATTAGCACGCAGTCCTTTAAGCGTTGTCTCAATGGCAGTTGGATGATGAGCAAAATCATCGTAGACATGTATTCCATTCACTTCACCGCGTAACTCCATGCGGCGCTTAATCCCTTTGAAGCTAGCAAGTGCATCTATCGCATGTTTAACAGGAACGCCCGCATGTCTAGCCGCTGCAATAGCTGCCAAGGCATTACTAACATTATGCCGACCGATTAAGCCCCATTCAACCTTGCCTTGCAATTCTCCATCCAGTAACACTTCAAACTCACTGCCATCTTTTTTGAGGTAATTAACTGACCAGCCAGAGAAACTATCTACAGCATTATTCTCAGAAGAGAAATTCTCTCTCATCGACCAACAACCTTTATCAAGTACATCATTAATATTCGATTCATCCGCATTAACAATAACCATACCCTCCCCTGGCAACATTCTCATCAAATGATGAAACTGTGTTTTGATTGCATCTAAATTTGGAAATATATCGGCATGATCGTACTCAAGATTATTGATAACTAGAGTACGCGGGTGATAATGTACAAACTTAGAACGCTTATCAAAAAAAGCTGTGTCATATTCATCAGCCTCAACTACAAAGAATGGTGAGTCACTAAGTCGAGCTGAAACACTGAAATTATCTGGCACGCCGCCAATCAAAAAACCTGGGTTTAAACCCGCATATTCAAGAATCCAAGTTAAAATACTTGCTGTAGTAGTTTTACCATGCGTGCCAGAAACAGCCAGCACCCACTTATCTTTAAGTATATTTTCATAGAGCCACTGAGGGCCTGAGGTATAGCTTAAATTGTTATTTAAAGTATGCTCAACGATGTCCATACCACGCGTCATCACATTTCCAACAATAACCTGACTGCCTTTCGCTATATCACCTGATGTGAATTTCACAAGATGCTCGACTTTAAAGCCCTGCTTAAGTTTAATTCCGTTAGATTCCAGTAAGGTACTCATCGGCGGGTAAACATTTTCATCACAGCCACTTACCTCAACACCAAATTCTTTAGCAAGTAACGCAATACCTCCCATGAAAGTACCACAGATACCTAGAATATGAATTTCCATTTTTTTGAGTTACCTTATGTTTGATAGTTCTTAGATATTATTGTCTAGGAGTCTGCCCAAGAACTGGCACCTAGGATGAGACCTCAGCATAACTCAGGTCTCAGGATGAAAGTAAGAGAGAAAAGTATATTTATCATATGGCACCCCCACCTTAATTTGATAATTGTTATTCGAGGCTTTCTAATTCATCAATTAAATCCATTTCGGCATCTTCATCGATCTTACCATCTCGAATTAGATAATCACGTTGCTGCAACCACGCATCACGAATTGCACTGTAAGTGTCATTTGAAATATCTTTAAAAGCGGCTTCTTTAGAAAACAAACCTGCACGTTGATCAAGCTTATCCACAAGATAGAAAGAGATACTCTTTTCACTATAATTAGAGAGATTTGTTAATTGATCGACACTTAATTTAGCGGTAGCATCTCGAAGAGTAGAGGGGCCTAAAAATGGCAACATAACATAGGGACCTGAGCCAACACCCCAAATCGCCAAGGTTTGTCCAAAATCTTCATTATGTTTTTCAAGACCTGCGGCAGATGCCACATCCAAAAGTCCAGCAATACCAAATGTAGAATTAAAAATAAAACGTTCTGCATCATTAACCGCATCAAACGGCTTTGCCTGTAAAATATTATTAAAGGTATTGCCAATATCACCCAGATTTAGAAAAAAGTTACTGATGCTCGTATTTAGAAAACTTGGAGTGACTGATTGATATGACTTGGCAATGGGTTTAACTAGGTAACGATCAAGTCCAACGTTAAACCTGTAAATACGACGATTTATATTTACATACGTATCCTTAGTACCCTGATCACTGATTTCTTTTGAGGAGGTCGCCTGACGGCCTGTTTGGCTACATGATGTTAAAAAAACTGCAGTCAGAACAATAGCCCAAAAAGTATTTTTGTTATTCGAAATCAAAACTATTCTCGCTTAATTAATATATGACCAAATCCACACTTAGAAAAGCGATTAGATATTAGCTTGTACTTAAATTCTAGTGAATTGTACAACATATTTAATCAAACGACTCATACTAAAAAACAGACTCAATTTTTGCTATTTAAAGCAAATAGATAGATTGGAAATTTATCAGGAAATAAATCTGATTTTAACTAAAATAGGTTATTGTAAGGATGGCTCAGGCGGTAATATTGTGACAACTACTTTTAGTGGCTTGGTAACTAATAAACCTGTGCAATAGAAGACTGATGCCTTCTAATTACAGCCTCAATCGGGCCAGGACGAGCGATTGCGTATCCTTGACCATAATCTACGCCCATCTCTCTGAGTAGTTTAATTATTTGCTCATTTTCAACATATTCAGCAATGACTTTTATTTTCATGGTGTGTCCTATCTGATTGATAGATTGAACCATTGTTTTAGAAATTTCATCATCTGCAATATTTTTCACAAAACTACCGTCAATTTTCAAATAATCAACATTTAATGATCTTAAATAACTATATGAACTAACACCCGTTCCAAAGTCATCCAAAGAAAATGTACAGCCAAGTGCTTTAAGACTCGAAATGAATTTATTGATGACACTTATCTCTTCAACAGCAACTTGCTCTGTTATTTCAAAACAAAGCATTTGCGGGTGTACATCAGTAGATTTAATCTCTTTAAGTACATAATCCAAAAAAGTAGGATCATTTATACTTTGTCCTGATAAGTTAATCGCAAATATTGGGAGAGGAGTTTGCTCTGGAATCTTACTTAATTTTTTTAATACATTTCGGACAACCCAACGATCTATTGCTGGCATCATTGAGTAATACTCAGCGGCTGAAATAAACTCATCGGGTGATATTTGATTACCTTTCTCATCTGTTAAACGCAGCAGTAGCTCATAATGATGAAAAGGTTTTTTGTATTCTTGTTGTTCTAGTAGATGAATGGGCTGAGCATACATTCGAAAACGATTTTCTTGCAACGCTTTCTTTAAGATCATCACCCACTCTAGATTTCCTTCTGTTTTTTGTGATTCATTGCTATCTTCAATATAAGCAGACAAACAATTGCCACCACGTTTATTAGCCAAACCACAAGCATTATTGGCCTCAGAAATAGCACGAGTTGCAGAAGTTGTTTTATCATCAATCACAAGAAAACCAGCACTCATTGAAACAGCGTATTCCTGCCCACGTGACATAAACTTATATTCTGAAATATTCAGTAAAATTTCTTCGATGGTTTTGATAGCAGAAGCTAGTTTTCTTTCACAAAAAACAACTGCAAATTCATTGACACCCATTCGAGCAACAATATCTATGGATTTAGCAATTTTCTTATTTATCTGTTCGCCCATTTTAATCACAAGACTATCAACACCTGCATGACCAATAGTATCATTTATGACTTGAAACTGATCTATAGAAAAATAAGCAAGAACATGTTGAGAATTATGTTTGTGTGCATTGTCAATTAAGTGTTTTACTTCAGCATCAAACGATTTTCTATTTAAGAAACGCGTTAATCCATCATACTTTCCCAAGTCTGATATTTTAGATTGCAGGGCTTTTCTTTCAGTAATATCCCTTAATGACAGTATCATATGATCTTCATCAGTGATTCTTAATGGAACAACATTAAGCTCTATTGAAAAAGTCTGATTAGTTTTTGTTTGTAATAAGCACTCACGAGTAAAAGTTTCATTTTTCAAAAGATTTTCAGTAGAAAATATGCCCTGCAAAACCCTTCTGGTTTTCATATTCAGAAGAGTAAATACATTCTGGTATTCCTTACCCATCTCCCGACGTAGCTGACAACCTAACATGGTTTCAGAAGCTAAATTAAGATAAATGATTTTTTTCTCAGAGTTTAGAACAACGATAGCTACAGGTAGTTTTTTATACGCATTCTCAGGACAACCTTCCCCTGTAGAATCTATAGATGGCAAGGCTTTAGGTGTTTTATTTGGAACATGAGTCCTCTGCTCTTTTTGGAGATATTTAGATAACACCAAAAACCCTACCGCTACAAGTAGTAACAGCAACAATATGATTATGATAGTGTTTTGATCTAAATTAGGCACAGTTTAGTTATTGTATTGTTTCTAAACTATCAGTTTAAGATGGGCTTATTCTGACAACTTTTGAAATAATCTCTTTTTATAGTTATTAGTATTATCTAATTTTCTCATATTAACCATGAATACAAGCTTAATTTAAAGCCTCTTATTAAGATAAGACACAGGTTCTTTCGAGAATTTTGATTCTTTTAAAAAAAAGCCCACGAAAAATGAAATTTAACATGGGCTTCTCTCAAAACTATCGATTTAATTAATTATATTAGCAATATAATTAATTTTATAAATCAGATAGTTGTAATGATTATACTTTCTCTTTAATACGTGCAGCTTTACCAGTAAGTCCACGTAGATAATAAAGTTTTGCTCGGCGAACATCACCTCTACGTTTAACTTCAATTTTGTCTATTTGAGCACTATGTGTTTGAAAAACACGTTCAACACCTTCTCCATAAGAGATCTTACGAACGGTAAATGCTGAATTTAAACCGCGGTTTCTCTTAGCAATAACAACGCCTTCAAAAATCTGAATACGCTCACGATCGCCTTCTTTAATTTTAACTGAAACAGCGACACTGTCCCCAGAGTTAAAATCTGGAATGTCCTTCTTCATTTGTTCGGCTTCAAAAGCCTGAATAATTGTACTCATAATATTTCCTCAACTTAACTCTTTATATTCTCTTAAAAACTCATCAAGTAAGGTTTTATCATCTTTACTCAATGGTTTACTTTCCAATAGATCGGGACGTCTTAAGTACGTTCTACCTATTGACTGTTTTCTTCTCCAACGCGCTATCGCTGCATGATCACCACTTTTTAAAACAGATGGAACTGTTAAACCTTTAACAACTTCAGGTCTCGTGTAATGTTCACAATCAAGCAATGAACCCGTAAAGGAATCTTGCTCAGCCGAATCTTTATGTCCTAAAACGGAAGGTATTAAACGGGTAACAGCATCAATAACAACCATTGCACCAAGTTCACCACCACTTAAGACATAATCTCCAAGAGACCATTCTTCATCAACTTCCAGTTCCACTATGCGCTCATCTATACCCTCATAGCGACCACATAATAAAATTACACCTTTTTGCTTCGACAAATCCCGCATCATTGCTTGATTAATCGGCTTTCCTTGAGGACTTAGGTAAATTACCTTCGCCTCAGCAGTACTCGCTTTACGCGCTTCACTAATTGTTTTTAATAAACAATCAGCCTTCATAACCATTCCAGGTCCACCGCCATAAGGTCGATCATCAACCGTACGATGAACATCTTCAGTATTATTTCGCGGATTCCAACAATGCAGTTCAACCAAACCACGTTTTGCCGCTCGACTAGCAATACCGACACTAAAAACTGACTCAACTAACTCTGGCAATAATGTAATAACATCAAATCGCATGATTAAAGTAAGTCTAAAACTCAGGATTCCAATCAACAATCATTCGTGAAGCTTCTAAGTCAATCGACTTAACAAAATCACCCATAAGATAAGGGATTAAGTGCTCTACGTTTTCTCCGTCAACTTGACCTTTTACAATAATGACATCATTACTGCCTGTATCAAAAAGCCAGTCTATTTCACCTAGCTCATTACCTGTTGTCGTTTCTACTGAAAGACCAATTAAGTCTCTCCAGTAATATTCATTTTCTGATAGTGCTTCAAGTTGTTCACTATTTATTGCTACAGTAACGCCTTTAAGCGCTTCAGCTTGATTACGATCATTGATACCTTCAAGCTTAACAACAATATTTTTACCCTGCTTTCTCCCATCAAGTAATTTGATGCTCTTCCACGTCTTATCTTTTTCTTGTAAAAACCAATGAGAATATTCAGTAATTTTTACACGAGGAGAGGTATGAGAAAAAACTTTGATCCAGCCTTTAACACCGTGTACACCTGAAATTTCTCCAAGTGTGATGTATTCATCAGACCGTTTCATACAACCAACTTTAAATTAAGCAGCAACCTTAGCTGATTCTTTTAATAATGTTGATACGCGAGTTGAAAGCTGTGCGCCTTCACTAATCCAGTGATCAATACGCTCTTGCTTAAGCTCAAGACGAACTTCTTGACCTTTAGCACGTGGATTAAAAAAGCCTAAACGCTCAATATAACCACTGTCACGAGGTTTACGTGAATCACTAACAACGATTTTATAAAATGGGCGCTTCTTTGAACCGCCTCTTGCCATACGGATTGTAACCATAATCAAAATATCTCTAATATAAGCTCTACCTAGCGACTTAAGGGACTTCTTAAGAAGCACAAAGGTCTAAAATAAAGCTAAAGTAATACTAACAAAAAACAATCGCGCGATTTTACGCCTTTTAGAAAAAAAAGAAAGGGTATTCTTTATATTTCTATCGCACATCAACCTAAAGTCAGTAGTTCAGCGAAGAATCAGCGAGTAAATAATGGCACCCCACCCTTTTTTACAACATTAGGGAAAGGTATTAATTTCCATTTACATACCTGGAAATCCACCCCCACCACCCATTCCAGGTGGCATCTGTCCTTTCATACCGCGCATCATTTTCTTCAGCCCCCCACCTTTAAACTTCTTCATCATCTTACTCATTTGTTTATGCTGCTTTAACAAACGATTTACATCCTGAATCTGTAAGCCAGAACCTGCGGCGATACGCTTTTTCCGCGACCCTTTGATGACAGCAGGAAAACGACGCTCTTGAAGAGTCATAGAGTTAATAATGGCAACCATTTTATCTACTTCTTTATCACCAGCCCCATCTTGAACCGTTTGTGACATTTTACCCATACCAGGTAATTTATCCATTAATCCGCCCATACCACCCATTTTCTTCATTTGTAGCATTTGCGAACGTAAATCATCAAGATCAAAACCTCTGCCTTTGTTTAGCTTCTTGGCAAGTTTTTGTGCATCTTTGTGATCAACCTTACGCTGAGCTTCTTCAACTAAGGTTAATACATCACCCATTCCAAGAATACGTGAAGCCATACGCTCAGGATGGAAAGGCTCAAGCGCATCAATCTTTTCACCCATTCCGATAAACTTAATGGGTTTTCCAGTAATTTCGCGAACTGAAAGTGCCGCACCACCACGTGCATCACCATCAGCTTTGGTTAGAACAACACCTGTCAAGGGTAGTGCTTCACCAAACGCCTTTGCTGTATTTGCCGCATCTTGACCCGTCATGGCATCAACTACAAATAGTGTTTCCACAGGGCTTACTGAAGAATGAATAGCTTTAATCTCAGCCATCATCTCTTCATCAATATGTAAACGACCCGCAGTATCCACAAGCAACACATCAATATGCTTTCTTTTTGCATACTCTAAAGCACTGATAGCAATATCGACTGGTTTTTGCCCGACCTCACTTTCAATAAAAGTCGCTTCAACCTGCTCTGCTAGGGTTTCTAATTGTTTGATCGCCGCTGGTCGATAAACGTCACAACTGACCATCGCTACTGACTTATTTTCACGCTCTTTTAATAGCTTTGCTAACTTACCAGCAGTTGTCGTTTTACCCGCACCTTGTAAGCCAGCCATCAGTACGACAGCAGGAGGTTGTGCATTAAGGTCAAGAGATTCATTCTCCTGCCCCATTATTTCAACCAGTTCATCATTAACAACTTTTATTAGGGTCTGCCCTGGCGATAGACTTCCTTGTACTTCTTTACCAATGGCTCTTTCCTTAACCTTATCAATAAAAGTGCGTACTACAGGCAAGGCAACATCAGCTTCAAGCAACGCCATACGAACTTCTCGCATCGCATCTTTGATGTTCTCATCGGTTAGTCGTGCCTGACCTTTTAATTTTTTTATCGTATGGGAAAGACGATCACTTAAACTTTCAAACATTTTTCTCTCTTTAAATAATTTTTAATTTTAAACACAAAGCTCCAGCCAATTAGTATAACATTACACTATAATGAATACCTGTTTTTATATAACCGAATCCTATACATGAGCGCAACTCTTTTAAATATTGCTGCCATTATCTTTTATTCAATAAGCTGGATAATGATCACGTCGGCTGTGCGTACTGATATTAACAACAAAGAAAATAACTTCAATTTCAAAAAAGACAAACTCTATTTTATTACTTGGCTTATTGCCATTTTGATACATATTATAGCGCTCCATTATCCTTTAATATTAGGTAAATCACTTGTTGTTGGTTTTGCTACTCTTGGTTCTTACGTAATGTGGTTTATCAGTTTGATTCTATTTATCACAACCTTAAAACGTAAAATTCAAACACTGGCTATTATAATTTTACCCATTGCCATTATTAGTATCATTGTGTCAATAACGCTAACCACAGAATCAATTGCTATTGATATGAAAAGTGGCCTCGGTGTGCATATATTAACATCACTACTCGCCTATAGCCTCTTGATGCTAGCATCATTTCAAGCATTATTACTAGCAACACAGAATAACCATCTGCATAACCGTCAAAATACTGGATTTATTCGTACTCTTCCTTCTCTTGAAGATATGGAGCATCTTTTATTCCGTTTTATCAGTATTGGTGTCATCATGTTAAGCCTAGGTTTACTCACAGGTTTTTACTTTTTAGACAACTTATTCAGCTCACATATCATACACAAAACAATTCTATCCATCGTTTCTTGGGTTATTTTTAGTGCCTTGTTATTGGGCCGTTGGAAATACGGATGGCGTGGTAAGAAAGCCATTCGCTGGACAATAGTAGGTTTTATTACACTCGCTCTTGCTTTCTTCGGAACGAAATTCATTCAAGAGTTTATTCTTGATAAAAAACCCGCACAAACATCTATAACTATTACACCCACCGCACACACCATTAAAACCTCATAGAATCCTCTTAAAAAATGGCAAAAGTAAAAACGCAATATAGCTGTACGAGCTGTGGTTCTATTCACAATAAATGGAGTGGCCAATGCGGAGATTGTGGCGAATGGAACACTTTAGAAGAAAGCGCTCTTCAAAGATCATCTAATGCCACAGCAGCAAAAAGCAGCCGTTTTCACAGCTATTCTGGTGATTCAGGGCAAGTTAAATCACTCAAAGATATTGACCTTAGAAAAGAACCACGTGTCTCCACAGGGCTCTCAGAATTAGACCGTGTTTTAGGCGGTGGCTTAGTCCAAGGCTCGGTGATTTTAATTGGTGGCGACCCTGGTATAGGTAAATCCACCATTCTGATTCAAACGCTAGCCAGCATGGGAAATCTACGTTCACTTTATGTCACAGGGGAAGAATCTTTAAAACAAGTTTCAATGCGCGCCCAACGTCTAGAACTTGATCTAGAACCCCTCAGACTTTTAACTGAAACCTGTGTTGAGCGCATTATTGATCACGCCATTATTGAAAAACCTGAAGTGATGGTTATTGACTCAATCCAAACCATTCACACCGAAGAGTTAACCTCAGCACCTGGCTCCATCAGCCAAGTGCGTGAAGCCACCGCCAGACTTACACGCTTTGCTAAACAAACGAATACCTGTCTTTTTATTGCAGGTCATGTTACCAAAGAAGGCACCCTTGCAGGACCACGCGTACTAGAACACATGGTAGATACAGTTCTTTATTTTGAAGGCGACCCCGGTGGACGTTATCGTATCTTACGCGCAGTGAAAAACCGCTTTGGTGCTGTCAATGAACTCGGTGTTTTTGCAATGACCGAAAAAGGTCTGGTCGGCATTAATAACCCATCAGCAATTTTCTTATCACGCCATGAAGAACCCGTCCCTGGCAGTGTCATTTTAGCAACCCGTGAAGGTACTCGCCCACTTTTAGTTGAAGTTCAAGCACTGGTAGATGAAAGCCACGGACAGCAAGCACGGCGTGTCGTTATTGGCTTAGAACAAAACCGTATTGCCATGTTGCTTGCGGTATTGCATCGCCATGGCGGTGTTTCTATGTTTGATCAGGATGTTTTTATTAATGTAGTGGGTGGAATGAAAATATCCGAAACTGCCGCCGATCTACCAATGATACTCGCAGCTCTTTCCAGTTTTCGTAATCGACCACATCCAGCAGACTTAGTGGTATTCGGCGAGATAGGATTAGCAGGAGAAATTCGCCCTGTATCCAATGGTGAAGAACGTTTAAAAGAAGCTTATAAACACGGCTTTAAACGTGCCATTATCCCTAAAGGCAACTTACCTCAACGCCCTATTAAAGGAATGAAGATTATGACCGCACTTCGCCTAGAGGACGCTTTAGAATATCTGGACTAACAGTTTCATATGGCACCCCCCCGTTTTTTACATAATTAACACATTTTTATTAAATAACCGTGCTAGAATCCCCTTTTAAAAACCACAGCCCATACACACAAAAACATGCCAAAAGACAATACTCCATTAACTTATCGTGATGCTGGCGTCGATATCGACACAGGCAATGCACTTATTGATCGCATCAAACCGCACACTAAAAGAACAACCCGCCCAGAGGTTATGGGAGGTCTTGGTGGCTTTGGTGGTCTTATGTCGATCCCCGAAGGCTATAAACAACCGATACTAGTATCCGGCACAGATGGGGTTGGTACTAAATTAAAGCTTGCCATTGATGCTGAAATCTACGATACCATCGGTATCGACCTAGTCGCTATGTGTGTTAATGACATTATTGTTACTGGTGCAGAACCTTTGTTTTTCCTAGACTATTACGCTACTGCAAAATTAAACAACGACATAGCTGAAGATGTCATTAAAGGTATTGCCGATGGTTGTGTTGAATCAGGCTGTGCATTAATCGGTGGTGAGACTGCAGAAATGCCTGGCATGTACGCACAGGGTGATTTTGACTTAGCAGGGTTTAGCGTAGGCGTGGTTGAGAAGTCAGAAATACTTGACCCATCTAATGTCACAGAAGGACAGGTTTTACTCGGATTAGCATCTAGTGGTCCACATTCCAATGGTTATTCATTAATTCGTAAAGTCATCGAAGTCAGCGGCGCATCGTTAACGGATAGTTTTTATAACAATGGAAACGAAACCACCCTTGGAGAAGCACTACTTGCCCCTACCACGCTTTATGTAAAACCATTATTAGCGGCACTTAAAAAATTCAAAATTCACGCAGTAGCGCACATCACAGGTGGCGGTCTTACTGAAAACCTACCCCGTGTTATGCCAGAAAATAGCAAAGGTCTAATTAACCTAGCTAGCTGGCGAGCTCCCGAAACATTTGACTGGCTGCAACAACAAGGCAATATCGAACAGAGTGAAATGCTCCGCACCTTTAACTGTGGAATAGGTATGGTGCTCGTCATAGATGCACCTGAACTAGCAGGTCTTCAAGAACACTTTAAAGGGTTAGGTATTGATAACTGGATGATTGGCAGTATCCAAAGTTCAGATCAAACAGAACCTCATATCGAGTATGTATAAAATTGTTGTATTGATTTCCGGTAATGGCAGTAATCTTCAAGCCATTATTGATCAAATCAACTCAGGTGAAATCAAAGCAGAAATCAGCGCCGTCATCAGCAGTCGTCCTAATGCCTATGGCTTAGAGCGAGCAGAAAAAGAAAATATTCCTGCTGTCACCCTAGATCATAAGCCGTTTATAGACAGGCAAGCATTTGACCAGTCCCTACTACAAATCATCGACAGCTATGAACCACAACTGGTAATTTTAGCTGGGTTTATGCGAATACTAGGTGATGACTTTGTAACACATTACAAAAATAGATTAATTAATATCCACCCTTCCCTACTACCTAAGTACAAAGGTTTACACACCCATAAACGTGCCCTAGAAGATCAACAAAAAGAACACGGAGCTAGCGTCCACTTTGTCATTCCAAAGCTTGATGCAGGTCCCGTTATCTTACAAGGTGTTGTCCCCGTCAAAAAAG
>VAPK010147443.1_pt1 | contig 17682 bp, 17 predicted proteins | sample 3395031 | NCBI WGS metagenome assembly VAPK01 (sample SAMN08290443, study PRJNA428436) | hydrothermal vent metagenome | isolation source: Deep-sea hydrothermal vent chimney 1 | place: Pacific Ocean: Juan De Fuca Ridge
CATTGCCACCCAATACGCCGTTGTGGCAATGGCAGCCAAGTATGCGCTATTATGTAATTGATGAAAACCGATACCCTGAAGGTAAAACCGGTTCCTTGAGTGGGCTAGTGTTTCGACTTGAAAACGCAAATACCCCGCAGGATTTTAACGCGGCATTGGAGGAAATGGCACAAGCAATTCCTCCGCACCTGGATTCAGTAAAACGTGCTTTTGCGGTTTGGATAACCTATGTGCTTGCGCCCTATAAAGGCATAAAACTCCAACCCAAAGATAAGAGCGATTTAGACGAGGTCAAAGACATGTTAAGCACACGCATTGCACAATGGGAAGTGAATATAAGGGAAGAAGGTAGAGAAGAAGGCGAGGCGATTCTTCTTTCTCGTCTGCTCGAACTAAAATATGGTCCTTTACCCCAGTGGGCGAAAGATGAAATTACTTTAGCAGATAAAGATGCCCTAGAAGGCTGGGGTTTAAAGCTGCTTCATGCTCACAGCCTGGATGACGTCTTCGATAAGAAATAAAAAATTAGGGTCAAGTTGCTTGTATAATCATCTAGGCCTTGGGGTATTAACTTTTTCGTCTTAATCGTTATACACGCAACTTGCCCCCTCGTTTGTCTGTAGGCGATACGCTTTCGTCCAAAATAGTATAAAAAGTCTTTTATCTTCCGCACTTTAGTCGCTCTCGGTTTCTGTTCCAGACTCGACTCCACCACCTACATTCATGTAGGCGTCGCCATGATTCAACTGATTTTTTTAGGTTTAATCAGCAATCGTTATGTTCGTTTGCCGAGCCAGATCAATTTCTTAAGGTTTCATTAACACCTCCAGGAATAGAGTAGTTACGAAAGCCAAAAGGCGGTAACTGTTATTTCTTTGGGGAGTAAAATGAAAACTCTATTTATTACGGCACTTTTAACACTTGGATGTTCTTTATTCTCAAATACGCTATCGGCAGATATTGGGAAGAGAGGCTGGAGCGGCTCTATCGGTCTGGTGCTGGGAGGTATGAGTAGCGACAACCAACTCGATGCTTATGGCGGTAAAAAGCGCATTGAATCATTGACTGAAAAACCTGCTCGTTACAGTTATGATTTTCTATTTCCTGAAGTTCAATTGGGCTATACCTTTCAAAACAACATCACACTCTTTATGGATGGCAGCTTGCTTGATGGGGGTGGCAGCGGTATCCGTTATACATTTTCCGATAAGACCCGCTTGTCGGTATCTATTCCCTTGTTTTTGGGTACTGGCGGTAAAGTGTGGCAGGACCCTTACTTGATCAACCAAGATCGCAAGACGACGAATGCCAAGCTGGATGCTGCTATTGGTTTTTCTATTGATAATATTTGGGGATCATTTGCCTCTATTGATTACGTCTATCAGGATTTATCTATAAAAAATGATGAGGCGGGTGAATCGCTTAAATCTCGCCTAACGTCGACTGAAATCGAGCAGCTAAGACGCGGCAATAAATATCACAGAACCTCTCTTTCTCTTCCGCCTGTAGCCTTGGGCAACAGCTTCTATTTAATAGGGGGAGCCAATTACACCGACACCAATGCGCTGGGTGATGCCAATAGTTTTACTGCCAAAGGTTTTGATTTAACACTAGCTTATGAAAAAAATAATTTTGAATTTTTTGCTTATATCTCTGCTGGCGAGAAAAAATATCGTGCGGTTAATCCTGTGTTTGGTAATAAACGCAAAGGTGACTTCAGCGCAATTGCTGCTGGTATCAGCTATAGGCAACCATTTAATTGGCAAAATAGTAGCCTGGAATTGATGGTCGTGAGTGAGTCCAATAATTCCAATATCAATTTTTACGACGTACGTGATGAGCTGTTAACAACAAGCATCAACTACCACTTTTAAGTCTTAACGACGATATTAGGAAGCAAAAATGAAGCTTGCAATGCGCATAAAATTTATCTTGATTACGCTGGCGACTGTGCTTTCAGGGTGTGCAAGCGGAGTGGTACCACTGTCAAAACCGCCGTTAGAGCCGTTAGCCATTGCGACAGCCTCAGGTTGGAAGGTGACTGACTACAAACGCCTCTCCAAACAGATTATTGCTGTGGATCAATCGACCGAAATGCAACAATACATTGCACAGGTACTTAGTAATAACCCGGATTTGAAAACCATCTCGGCTACGGCAAAAGCCGCTAGCGATGACGTGGCGATTACCAATGCAGGAAACCAGCCGCGTGCGGATTTAAGTCTATTAAATACTCGCAGCAAAGATGCGTTGCAAGAGATTGGCAATACGATATCGGCGTCTATTGATATTGGCTTGTCGTTGGATGTATGGGGAAAGCTTTCAGATGATGTTGCCGCGGCTCAGCATTTGTCAGATAAAACGCAATATGATCTGCAACAACTCAAACGGGTATTGATAGGCCAGGCAGCACGTTTATGGATTGAATATCGCGGTTATGTTCATACCGAAAAATATCTTATCGACCTCAATAAGGCTCAAACTGATGTGGTTAACTACTATCAGGATGCTTACCAGGCGGGTCTAATTCCTTTTAGCTACTATCAAGGTGCGTTTCAAGTCGGCCTGGTACCCTATGAGTTTCTTCTGGATGCAAAAAACAGTCAGCAATGGAGCGAATTCCGCCTGCAGGAGGTGCAGCTGGAGAAGCTGAAAATGCTGCAATTTATGAACATTCTACGTGGCCGTTTTCCTGCTGATGAACTACTGGTGAGTGATGATAAAGTCTTCCCGAATCTGGTCTCTTTCACGGCAGAGATACCCGCTACGGCCTTGGTCAATCGCCCTGATATTCAGGCCGCATTTTCGGAAGTGCAAGCCTTTGATCGCTTAGAACGTTCTGCACGCAAAGCATTGCTGCCTCAACTCAACCTCACGGGTTCCTTTTCTAAAAGCGGGCAGACACTGGAAAAAGCGCTGCGCGGTGACCTTCTTTGGCAATTGATTGGTGGGCTGACCCAGCCACTATTCAATGGTGGGCAACTCAGCGCTATCGCCAGGCAAAAATCGGCAGAAGCGGAGGCTGTCTGGTGGCAATACCAAAACACGGTACTTAAAGCAATGCTGGAAGTCGAAAATGCGATGGCTAACGACAAGCTCTTGCTTTGGCAACTCGAACAGAAACAAGCACAAATCAGCAATTTACAGAAAAAAAAAGGCTCTGCCGAAGAACGCTTCAGTGACGGTGATCTCTCTCTTTCCGACTATTTGTTGATTAAGGTCGAATATATTGAGGCACAGATAGAGCTGAATAACTTTGAAGTTCTATATACCAAAAATCGCATCGATCTCATCACCGCATTGGGATTACCAATAGAGCCCTTCCAGCTAAACAGCAACGAGGACAATCGTCATGAAAAACCGTAAATGGTGGCTGTTTGCCTCCCTGTTTATTTTGTTTTTGGTCATTATTTTAGTCGCTGGGCTGGAAGATACGGCAGAGGTTGAGCAAAAGCAGGAAGCACAATATCTCCCTCTGGTCTCCATTGTGAACCCTCAGCCCCAAGACAATAAAGGCATTATTCAAACCTATGCCGAGATCAAACCTCGCTGGGCGACGACCCTGAAGGCTCAGATCAGTGGTGAAATAGAGCAGATTTTTGATCGATCATCTGTGGGTGAGAAGGTCCAAAAAGGCGATCTGCTAATTCGCATCGAAGATAGTCGCTACCAAGCCGATTTACACGAGGCTGAACAACTGCTGGCAGAGGCACAGTTAAATTTATTACAGGCAGAAAACAAATCGTCTCAGGATCAAAAAAACTGGCAACGCTCAGGTATTAGCGGAACGCCATCGAACTTAGTATTAAACATACCGCAACTGGAGTTGGCGAAAAAAACAGTGAATGCGGCTAAAAGCCGTCTCCATGCTGCCAGAAAAACGTTTTCTTATACACAAGTCAAAGCACCGTTTTCGGGGATTATTACCCGCCGCAGTATCAGTATCGGGCAAACTGTTTTCGAAGGTGATGAGCTATTGCATATTGTTGAAAATGGCAGACAGGAAATCTCTGTCGCATTGAGCAATAAACAGTGGAAGATGCTGGAAAAAAATTGGAAAAAGCAGGCCGCATCCATTCGCAATACAGACAACATTGAAATTGCGCGGGCGCACATTAAACGTGGTGGTGGCTTTCTCGATCCAGATACACGTCAATACAAATTATTTTTAGAAGTTGATGATACGGCTAACAGCCAATCGTTGGTGGGTGATTTTATTCGAATAAATTTGCCAAGCCGCACTGCCCATAACAGTTTAATGATTCCAGAAAGTGCGCTGACCCGTCGCGGCATCATTTGGTATCTGGATGATGAAAATCGCCTACGGCAGTTTATCGCCACGGTACTTTTCCATCGAGATGATCAGATTATTATTGAAACACCATCAAGCGATATGCTCGGTAAACATTACCCTTCCCGCTGGCGCATTGCCACCACGCCATTGGCCTCTTTTCTTGCAGGCCATCGTGTTAGCCCAGTCACCGCTGAGGGGGCATAACGATGCACAGATTGATCCGTTGGTTCATACTCAATCCGGTCGCCGCAAATTTAATCATGCTGCTGATCATCGTGGCTGGCGTTCTCTCCCTGTCATCGATGCGCATTGAAGGTTTTCCCAAGCTGCCCGCAGATTCGCTACAGATCGATACCACATTTATAGGCGCTTATACCGAACAGGTTGATCGGCAAATCACACAAAAAATCGAAAAAGCCCTGGAAGGCTTGCCAGGGATAAAAAAGATCCAATCCACTTCGCTGGAAGAATTTTCCAGCATTATGGTACAGCGAAATGAGGGTTATAGCCTGCAGCGTCTGCAAGATGATGTGCGCGCTCGCCTGGATAGTATTCATGACCTGCCGCAAGCGGCGGATAAACCGGTCATTACTCGGAATGATTTTGACTTCCCCGCGCTGATCGTACAACTGTATGGCGATACCGATCACCACACTCTGCAACGTCTTGGCAGAGAGATGCGTGAGGCGTTACTGGCACAGCCAGAAATTTCCAAACTCAAGGGCTGGGGAGAGAGCCAACCTGAACTCCGCATTGAGGTGCATCCCGAAGCATTGGAAAAATACAAGCTGACGATCAGTGATCTCGTCGAAAAAATTCAGCAGTCATCCTTGACCTTTAAAGCCGGTTCGTTAAAAACGGATGGCGCAAGGATTGCATTGCGTGCAGATAACCAGAGTTATCACTACCGTGACTTTGCTGAAATTCCAATTTATCAGAAAAGTGATGGTAGCCAACTGCTGCTCGGAGACTTGACCGAAATCAAAGACGCTTACGAAGATGATGACATGATTGTGCGTTTCAATGGCCAGCCTGCTTTAGGTATGGAGGTATTAATTGGCCGTACTGAAAACCTGCTTGAGATTGCAAAGGTTGTCAAAAAAACCGTTGAAAGGTTGCGAACAACGTTACCCCCCGAGGTCAAGATCAGTATTTGGGCAGATTCCAGCCACTATATTTCGGAGCGTCTCAACCTGCTGAAAGACAATGCATTGCTGGGGCTTTTACTGGTGTTTGTGCTGCTCTCTGTGTTTCTCAACCTAAAACTAGCATTCTGGGTCGCCATGGGGGTGCCCATTTCGATTGCTGGCACCATGGCGGTGATGGGTACGTCATGGGTCGATTACTCATTGAACGACATCACCACCTTCGGCTTTATTATTGCTTTGGGTATTTTGGTGGATGATGCCGTGGTGGTGGGGGAGAGTGTGTTTGAAGAGCGCAAGCGTTACAAGGACCCCGTTAAGGGAACGGTAAGGGGGGTTCGTCGTGTGGCAACCGCGACTATTTTTGGCATTTTAACCACGGTGGCCGCTTTTTTTCCATTGATGTTAATTGACAACGCGCTTGGGAAAATCATGGCCAGTTTTTCAGGGGTGGTTATTTTAACGTTACTGTTCTCCTTGTTTGAAAGTAAATTTATTCTTCCTGCACATCTCGCAGCGATCTCTATGGAAGATCGAAATAAAGTGTCATGGCCTTCACGCTTCTGGCGTGGCGTTCAAAATTTTGTACAAAACAATCTCGATGCCTTTATTCAGAAAATCTATAAACCTGTTCTGGAATGGAGCCTTAAACAGCGTTACGCCATCTTTGTTCTATTTATAGCAGTGGCGGCCTTGGGACTCGGGCTTATTGATAAAGGCAAAATACAGACCGTTTTTTTTCCGGATATTCCAGAGCAAGTGATTAACGTAAACGTCGAAATGGATACGCGAGCGCCTTATCGCCTAACCCTAAATAATGCGAACCACATTGAGGATATGGCGAACAGGCTTAATGAAGAGTGGGTTGAGCGTCACGGTTTATTAGAGAAGCCGATCAAACACATTCTTGTGGTGGTGAGTGGTGCGTTTATGGTGGAAATTTATGCCGAACTGACACCCTCGACCGCTCGTCCTGAGCTGGACACACTCGAAATTTTGCAACAATGGCAAACACGTGTCGGACGACTTGAAGGTACCACAGAGTTAACCTTCAGTGCGTCAGAAGAGACTGGAGGTGGTTTTGCGATTGATCTTTACAGTAAGGACGAGGAGCGATTGAGAGCCGCCAGTCAGGAGATATTAGCCTATTTGCAAGAGATCAAAGGCGTTAGCAATCTGCGGGACGCATTAAAAAACGGCAAGCCAGAATTATATTTAAAAATTAAGCCAGAAGCGCGTCACCTTGGTTTCAGTAGCGAAACCCTGGCAATCCAGATTGGCCAGAGTTTTGGTGGAGCCGAAGTACAAAGGGTGCAGCGGGATCGTCAGGAAGTGCGGGTCATCGTCAAAAGTCCCCAGGAGTCCAGAAACACCATCGCCGATCTGATGCAGCTTCGTCTAAAAAGTGATAATGGCCTCTGGTTTCCTCTGACGGCCGTCGCCACGATTGAGTCCGCTTATGTCACCGACTACATCGCCCGCCGGGATGGAAAACGGATGAATACCATTTATGCCTCTATCGATAAAAGCCAGGTAGCACCTTCAGAAATTTCTCAGGATCTCTTTAGCCATTTCCTCCCTGACCTGGAAAGGCGTATTCCGCAAGTCACCGTAACGAAGGCCGGTGAGCTAGAAGAGATGAGCAACCTGAAGGGCAACTTACTCAAAGCGTTACTCTTTGCCTGCATTCTCATCTATACCTTATTGGCCATTCCGCTGAAATCCTATTGGCAGCCATTCATCATCATGTCAGTCATTCCGTTTGGTTTTGTCGGTGCAGCAATGGGGCATTTGATTATGGGCTTGCCGCTGAGTTTTCTCTCCTTTCTCGGCATGCTGGCTCTGACGGGCGTGGTGGTAAATGACTCGTTAGTATTGATGACGCGCTACAACCAGAATAAAGCAGAAGGTAGCGCTGTTCACGATGCGTTGATGGGGGCCGGACTTGGGCGTTTCAAAGCGATATTTCTTACGACGGTGACCACTGTGGCGGGTTTAATGCCGTTGATGAGCGAAACTTCTGAACAAGCACAATACCTGATTCCAGCCGCTGTTTCGTTGGCTTATGGTGAAATATTTGCCACGGTCATTACACTCATTCTTGTACCGGTACTGATTGCTATCTGTATTGATATGCAGGAATTTTTTTTAAAAAAATCACTGCCAAACAAGAAGGAACTCTCCTTATGAAAAAAGCCACACTATATATTTTTCATGCCACTCTATTTTTTCTTTTTACCAATATCGTCATGGCTGAAGAGTCTGTTTTTAGAGTGCTGAATTACGATATTTTATCGGCGGGAGACGATGTGGGGGATGTGACGTTAAAACTGTCGAAAAACAAAAGCGGACATCTTATTGTTGAACATAGCCGTATTCAGACATCGTGGTTGTTTTGGAGCATTGATATCACCACCATTCAGAGCGAAGAGTTTCAACGTGGCGTTGGTTTAGTCAAAGCTGATAGCAAAACAGTGTTTGAGGGGACGGCTTACTGGAGCAAAATAGATGCCCATGAAGATAAATTCCTGGGGGAATTTACTGAAATAGCCAAACTTACCGCTCGTGAGGAGAAGCAGTTTTCTCGTTTGTCTTTTGCCATTTCAGGGAAAGTATCAGCCAATACAGAAGAGGTGGTTTCACTGTCAGAAGCGATATTTTCAGAGCGAAATGAGCAGGCACACAGCGTGAACTTTCCACAAGACTCTTTTGATACCACCTTTAATGATTTAGCGCTATTTATTCAAAAAAATGCAGATAAACCGTTACCCAAAAAACTCAATATTCTAGACACAGAAAATCTGGAAATCAGCCAGGTGAGCATAAGCGATATAGGGCTTGAAACCATTCTGGTTGGAAAACAAAAAATTGAAGTCCGTCATTTAAAATTATCCGATACGAAATCCAAACCATCGCATTTGTGGATCACAGAGGGGGTCATCTCATTGCCGTACATTGTTCGTCATACCGGTGAGGATGAAGATGGCCCCTTTGAGATCATTCTAAAAGCACATTAATTTGAAAACGTAAAATTGTGAGGATTAAAATGAAACTAAAAAAAATCTTTTTTACAGGAATGATGCTCATATTACTTTCGGGCTGCCTGGATTCTGATGATAAGGCGTATCGGCAAGTTGCAATGGATTTTGAATATAAAGGCAATCACCTTTCCGCTTCACTCATGCTACCTGAAAACAAGTCAAGCCCCTTTCCTGTTGTGGTATTCGTTCATGGCGATGGCGCGATGCCCTATGATGCTCACGGTTACTACCGCCTACTGTGGAATCGATTGGCCAAGCGGGGTATTGCCTCATTCTCGTGGGATAAACCGGGCGTTGGAAGCTCGCAGGGTGATTGGCAAAACCAGAGCCTGGATGATCGCGCAGATGTAGCCATCGCGGCAATTGATATGCTAAAGAGACGTGCAGACATTGCCACGAACAAGATAGGTTTGATCGGATACAGCCAGGCCGGCTGGGTGCTGCCGCTCGTGGCCAGCAAATCAGATTATCCGAATTTCATGGTTCTGGTCTCCGCTGCAATCAACTGGATGGATCAAGGCGCTTATCTAATGGAGAGACGACTGGCGCGGGAAGGTTTTTCTGATAAACAGATAAAGCAAGCGATTGAGGCGTATCGCAGCACAAGCGCGCGGTTCTTTGCAGCGTCTACCAGTTACGAAGAGTATCTCCAATATTATCATGCCAGCACCGTGCTAAAAGAGATGGGTGAAGCGCTCTTGACACCTCAACGTTTTCAGTTCGTTAAACTCAATTGGCGCTATGACGCTCGAGAGAGTTTAAAAGAGATTAGCGCCCCAACGCTGGCTATCTTCGGCAAGCACGATTTAAACGTCGATACGACCGAAAGTATTCGCGTATACAAAGAGATGTTTGAAAAATCAGGCAATAACGCGTTGACCATAAAGGTATTCCCTGATGCCCAACATAGCCTTTTAAAGCAAAAATACTTTAAAGAAACCATCCCAGGAATTGGTTTTCTTATTAAGCTTGAATTCTTGGGTGAGGGTGCTTTTGCTGATGGTTATCTTGACTTTGTGGCGGATTGGATTGAGGGAAAAACAGAGGAGAACTTACTCTAATTGGTATGGAGATGGCAACTTTGAGGTTATTTTGAAAACACATTTGTGCAATGATTTTCTTAAGATCTTATTAATGTCCCAAGGAATATAGTGGAGTTCTTGATCCAAGGTTCGTAACTATTTTTTGGAAGATTTAAAGTGAGCATCACCGGGGGCAAACATGTTATCGATTGAAGAAATAACGGCACTCTTTGAGACATCACCGATTTGGCTTGTCGTAGCGACCATTTTTATCATCAATATCGTCATCACTGTAATTGAAATGACTGTTGATTATTTTTCTGATACTCCTCGGCTATGGAAAGACACGGCTGCAAATATCGTTATCTTTTTTATGGGACAAATAATCGAAAAAGTTGCGACAGGAGTTATCGGGGTCGTTGCATTACTGCCCTTTTATTATCTTGTTCCATGGGAAATTCCGATGAATATCTGGACTTTTATTTTAGCACTCCTTGCGGCTGATTTTACCTATTATTGGATGCACCGTATCGAGCATGAACATAGAGTTCTGTGGGCATTTCACAGTGTTCACCACTCATCACAGGATTATAATTTAAGTATTGCTTTGAGATTAAGTATTGTTGAAGGATTTATTGAATGGGTGTTTTTGATACCCATGATTCTCATAGGATTTAACCCATTCATGGTCATTATTGCATTGATATTTGTGGTGCAATATCAGACGTGGATTCATACGAATAAGATAAAAACATTGGGCATATTGGACCGATGGTTAAATACGCCATCGGTACATCGTGTCCATCATGGGTCAAACTCGCAATATATTGATAAAAACTATGCTGGTATTTTACTTGTTTGGGATCGAATGCTCGGAACGTATGAGCCCGAAGATGAAAAAGTGATATATGGGCTGACTAAAAACATCCAAACAAATAACCCAATAAAAATTAATTTTATTGAATTTGGGAATATCTGGAAAGATGTAAAAAAATGCAGAAACATGGGAGATAAAATAAAAATTATTTTCGGGGGACTCACCTGGAGGCCAAAATATTTTTGATCGTCATTTCCATCCAATCACGGATTTTGTTCAATTTATTTAAATAGTAAATTGATATGTATACAGAGCTGTACCTCAAATACAAATGGTATCTGATATTCACTGTGCCCATGAGCATTCTGCTGGGCATGGCGAGCATGAGCGTGATTGCCATAATCAGCGATGCAATAGGTAATCAGCTGGAGAATATGAAATATGGTGTTGAATACTTTTTCATCGCTATTTTTATTCTGTTTGTACTAGGGTTTGTCAACGAGTTGATTTTTGTCAAAATGGCCGTCAATGTAAGCTACGATATTCAGGTGAAAATGATTCGCCGGGTGATGGCAACGCCACTGCCCCAGTTGGAGCGCATCGGTTTACCCAAGGTGATCGCGACTTTGACAGAGGATCTCGAAGTCGCAGAAAAGTTTTTTCACGTACTTCCCGTACTTATTATCAATATTGTCATCGTCGTTTTTGGTATTGCGTATATGGCGTATTTATCGTTGGAACTATTGGCTGTTGTACTGGTTTTTTTTGTGATTGGATTTTTGACAATTGCCTGTTTGCTTTGGTTTACAAAAAAAGATCGCGTTGCAATTCGAGAAACGACTGATGTGATGATGAGTCATTATCAACGCGTGGTGCTGGGTGCCAAGGAACTGGCGCTTAATGACTTTCGAAAGTATTTTTTTAGCCGAAAAATATTCTCTATTTCGAATAATATACGCATCAGAAGCCGACGGGTTTTCAATTTGCTTGCAGTGGTCGAACAATGGGCGCAGCTCCTACTGTTTGCCTTGTTGGGTGCTATTATTTTCCTGATAGGTAATTACTTATCGCTATCCATGGAGGTCATCGCTGGCTATGTTATTACCTTGCTTTTTTTGCTGGAGCCCATTGAAGTGATTATTAGTGGTTCTGATGAGTTAATCGATGCAAAAGTTGCATTTAACAAAATTGATAGCTTGCACCTAAGTAAAGTTGATGGCTGGGATCAGCTGGAACTCCCAAAAAAACCAAGTAATATAAACTCTTCTGGAGCAAAGCTAGAGCTTGAATGTGTTGAATACGCCTATACTTTGGAGACGGATGATAAAACGGAAGTGTTTCATATCGGGCCAATTTCCACTCAATTTACCCCAGGTGAAGTCACCCTGATTATCGGCGGGAATGGCAGTGGAAAGTCCACCCTGTTAAAAACCCTATGCGGCTTATATCCACTGGATGCCGGTCGTATCTATCTGAATGATGAGCTGATTGAAGCTGAAGGCATCGAAACCTTTCGCAATCATTTTTCTATAATCGCTGCCGATTTTTGCCTTTTTGAAGAGGTTCTGGATGCTAATGGAAAATTATGTGATGATCATGTTATTCAGATTTTTATTGAGCGATTAAACCTTTCTGCTGTAGTCACTTCAACGGGCGGGCTGTTATCCAGGGTTGATCTCAGTCATGGGCAACGGAAACGTTTGGCGCTATTGCATATATACTGTGAAAATCGGACAATTTTATTGTTCGATGAATGGGCGGCGGATCAAGACCCTATATTTAAGGAGATTTTTTATAAAGAGATCTTGCCCGCCATGAAGAAAAGGGGAAAAACGATTATTGTAGTTTCACATGATGAGCGCTATTTTGATTGTGCCGACAAAATATTAAAACTTGACGAGGGGCAATTAATGGAGCTTGATCACTATCAACAAAAAAAATGATCAAACACATTGTTACGAAAAAGTTAAAAAAATGAGAGTTTTAATTGTCGAAGATGAAGTTGATCTAGCATCGGCCATTGGTGATTATCTAACATTGCAGGGTGCAGAGTGTGATTTTGCATACCATGGTGAATCGGGGATCGTACTGGCGCAGGAGCGGCGGTTTGATGTGATCATTCTTGACTTGATGCTGCCGAAAAAAGGCGGCTTTGAAGTCTGCGAACAACTTCGTAGAGAGGGAAATAAAACCCCGGTTTTGATGCTAACCGCTTGTGATACCAATGCAGAACAGCTCAAGGGATTTCAAGTGGGTATTGATGATTATGTCGTCAAACCTTGTCCTATGCCCTTGGTTTGGGCTCGTTTGCAGGCGTTGTATCGACGTGATAAACCGCAAACAGATCAGCTATCAATAGATACACTCGTTGTCTATTTCAAGGAACTTAGGGTGGCGCGTGAAGGCCACGAAATCAAGCTAACGCCAACCGGTTGGAAAATACTAGAACTTCTAGCGCGACGTAGTCCCGAAGTAGTATCAAGAGCCGAACTGGAAAATTATGCGTGGCCTGATCATGAAGTGGACCCCGGAAACTTTAACGTTCAGTTACACCAGCTACGTAAGGCTGTGGATAAACCTTTTGCTTATCCATTGATTCACACGCTTGTCGGCGTGGGCTTGTATCTGAGAAAAAAATCAGCGCCTGATGCTGATGATCTCTGAGAAACGCCAGCGTACAAAAACACTGGCACAGCAAGTACGCTGGCAATTGCTATGGCTTGGCGCTGGTTTACTTCTGGCTTGCCTGTTATTGTTGTTTGTTTTTACTTGGCATGCCGCAGAGTTAGCAACCAATAGCCTGATGAAGCTCGAAGCCCAATCTTTACTTCGTCAAGTAACGCAAAACCCTGATTTAGCACTTCCTCGTGGCGAAAGTTTCAGTGCCTACCGGCGCTGGGAAGAGATCCCTGAATCATTGAAACAACGTTTTGATCGCTCTCTATTTGACAGTGGTGAGATCATCGAAGTGATTATTGATGACAACGAAAAGCAGACCGAATACCTCTATTTTTTGCATCATGTTGATGACGATTATGGTGAAATATTTCTGTTCAATCGATACAGTGCCGCCGAGGTGGAAGAGTATTTTAGCGCCTTTTTAAACACAGTATTGAATCAAGCATTTTGGTTAACCTTGATCATTTTTTTCTTACTGTTTTTTCTGGTGCGTTGGTTAATTCGTCGTACAACTGAACCCTTGCAGCTACTCAGCCAGTGGGCTTTGACTTTAGGTAAGACACCAGAAAAGTCGCTGAATATTGATTTTTCTATTGAAGAGTTGAATGAAATTGCAATGCAACTACGTGAAGGTGTTGATCGAATACAGGATTTTAACCAGCGTGAACAACAATTTTTAAAGCATGCCAGCCATGAGCTGCGTACACCTTTGGCAATTATTCAGGCCAGTCTGGATACATTGAATTTGCAAAACCATAAACCAAGTCAACAAGTAGTAAAACGTGCGCTCAAAGCCAGTGCCAATATGAACCTATTATCTTCCGCACTGCTGTGGTTAGCGAAAGGCTCAGAGAGCCCCATAGATAAATGTCAGGTTGATGTTTGTTTGTTGTGTAAGCAGGTTATTGATGATCACCGTTACCTGCTTAACGGTCGAGATATTACCATTCGAGTCAATAAAGAGATTGATACCTTACTTATTGAAGGCGATCTGTTTTCCATAGTGCTCTCAAATTTGATCAGAAATGCCTTTCAACACAGTACAGATGGCACTATAGATATAGAGGTTTCAAATCACGGCTTGCATATAACCAATCCGGTAAAAGTGGAAAACAACGATGAAATTAAAGTGTCCACACCGGGGTTTGGACTGGGGTTGCAGCTGGTACAGCGCATCTGCCTTAAACTGGGTTGGCAGTTCTCCTTTAAAAAAGAGGCTCATCAAGTTATTGTAAGCGTTTCCTGGTGTTTAGAAGAAAATACGCTGCGGCGCTGTTGAAAAAGTACCTGCGTATGGACATTTTTATAATCTCTTTCTAATTGTTTCGACAAAGCGCGTATACTCAAAGGACCATGCGGACGCAATGATTTTAATAACGCCAGACGTTTGGGTGTTAGTACTGAAGTTACTTTGTTGATCAGGAGAAAAGTATCGATAATATTTCTGTGAAAGGCATCGAAACGACGCATGGGCCGTTGACGCTTAAATTCGGTCCGTTTTTAAAACAGTCACGCCGAGTGAAAATGAACGCGTTGGCTGGGGAGCCATTGGCTTTAGCATCAAGGTGGGGGATAAAACACTCGTTAACCTGGGTGACTCGTTACTGCATCGTGAGGAGTGGGAGCGCCTCAAAAGCCCTGACGTATTAATGATTCCTATTGGTGGACGCACAAACCATAACACTATGGACGAAAAAGAGGCACTTGAGGCGGTTAAAATCATCCGCCCTAAGTTAGTGATACCTTGTCACTACAACTGCCCTGCATTTTTCACTCGCCACTATAATCCAGCGGACGATGCAGGATTTAAGCGCGACGCAGAGAAGGCAGGTTATGAATGTGCTGTGTTGAGCGTAGGCGAGTCGGTTGTACTTTGAGCGCCATATCTTATGAAACTCATCATCCTGTTAGGCATATAAAATGGACATTGAGGTATTAGCTAATACAAAGATCGGAAAGTTTATTGTCAAAGTAGCCGGGGCCGCGATGGAAAACCGACTTCGATACCGATTCTCTGGGCCGATGAAAATCCTGCAAGGTTCTGATATTCAACCTGGGCAGACCGTTTTGGAGGTCGGGTGCGGCACAGGTTTTCACACTGTATCGGCGGCAAAGTTGATTGGTGATCAGGGGCGCTTGGTGGCGATAGATGTGCTATCGGACTATATCGAGCGGGTAGAGAAAAAAGTACAAGCGGCTGATTTGAAAAACGTCCGCGTGTTAAAACGTGATGCAATAGATACGGGGTTTGACACCGAAATCTTTGACACGGTACTATTGTACAGTGTGGTTCCTTCCCCCACCTTGCCCCTGAAGCACTTTTTGCCAGAAATGCACCGCATCCTGAGACCGCAAGGGACCTTGTCAGTGACTACATTTCCCTGGATGCATCGGGCGATCCGTCGATCCGGGTTGTTTACGTATACCAGCAAACGAAATGGTGTGTACAACTACAAGCGACATTAAAGGTGAGTTAAAGGATAATTATGCAATTACTCATTGGCTGGGGGCTGTTGCTGTTAGGTGGGGCGTTATATACTATACTGCTCAAGTCATATCGTCTATCAATTTTAAAATGACACAACGGCTTGGCAATAATGGGTTGAGGGTCCGCTCTTGGCCGTTAGATGATAACTATGTTAAAAAACTTTGATAATGATTGAATAGCGTTACTTACAACAGAAGTTTGTTACGACACAAAACGGACTTTAGTTTTGAATGGATTTAAAAAATGCTTAACTTGCAGGTTTTTACAGACGGTAGTGTTAATACTCAGTTAAAGGTGGGGTATGGTGCTTACCTTCTGGTATCTGACTTGAGTACGTCTATAGCCTCGCTAAAAGATACGGTGAAAGTGAAGCGTTTTGAACAAACCAGTTCGACAAAATTGGAATTGCAAATTTTGCTGTGGTCACTGAGTGAAGCGATTACTTTGGCTAATGAAAGCGATATTACTTTGACGGTTTATACAGATTCCCAAAATATTATTGGTCTGCCGGGGAGGCGTTCCCGTCTTGAACAAAGTAATTATTTCTCTAGTAAAAATAAGCGGCTAAATAATTATGAGCTGTACCAGGAGTTTTACCGAATAACCTCTATACAAAAATGCGAGTTAGTTAAGGTAGTAGGCCATCAGGCATCTAGCAAGAAAGATAAGCTCGATAGGCTATTTGGTTTGGTTGATCAGGCATCTAGGCGCGCGTTGCGAGAAGATTCTTAGTGTCCGCTATTGGCCGAAGACAGCAATAATAGTAGATTGGAATAAATGTGATGAATGCTAATTTAAGGGGGCGAGTGTTGCAAACTGTAGTCAAAAAATGGTTCCGCGATAAGGACTCTGGGTTTCTCGACAACGGAGGCGGCCCAGACATAATGGTACGCAAGGCCGATCTTGTTAACTGTCAGTTTTTGAAAGTTGGCGTAACAGTTGAGTTTGAATGTCACCCAGATAAGCGGGGATTAATCGCTAAAAAGGTCAAGATTACGCATCAGAACAAATCAAGCGGGCAACATAGTGGCAAACGAAACATAAGGCCATTTCGACCTGGAGTCATGACATAAATTGAAATAAACTTCGGAACTCGTTACGTCCGCTTTTGGCACGCAGAAGACTGGATTTAGATCTCAGATATGGAAAATATACGCGAACAACCTGTTCAATATTGAATACCTTGAAGCATGTTTCACTTCTGTGCAACAATAAAATACTCCGTCGAGCCTTTGTAATTTTTCGTTGTCTCCAGGATTTTCAGTTGATTCTGGCTTATTAATGTCTGCAATTCGGCAAACGAGAAGCTATTAATGTGAGGCAATATATGCAGCTTGCTAAACGGTTTCATGAGAAATGTAACCAAGGAAAATATTTCACCCGCGCAGACGGTTTTAGATATAAGCAAACCACCGGGTACTAATAGTTCATTTATTCTGTGCAGCGCTTTGTTTAGATCCTGTTGCAGATGCAGAATATTAAATGCTAGCACCACACTGTAGGATTCGGGCTGTAGTTTTGTATCGAAAATCCCAAGGTGCTCAAAATTTATGTTGCCAATGCCTTGGTGGCTTGCTCGTTTGTCAGCAATCGACAGCATTTTTTCTGAGATGTCGGTTGCGTGAATAGACTTCACTTTATCCGCAATCGCAATGCTATAGGTTCCTGTACCACAACCGAAGTCAAAAACAGTATCGCTCTCCTTAACATGCTTTCTGATATTTTCAACCATGTTGTTAAATGCTTGTTGGTCCTTTATGGGAGCTTTGGCATAGATGTTCGCAATACGATCCCAGAATCTTTGGTATTTATACATAGCATTACTCCTTTTTCTTATATGCTACTTTTTTCTTCCTGATAATTGAAGGCCGTTTCCGCCAGGTTGCATAATCCGTGTGGACGATGTAATGGAGGCTCTTGACCTTAAATAGTAACGCTAACAAAGCGCAAATCTGAAAATACTAATCAGCGGCTAAGAACTGCATTCGTGTAACGTGTCCTTTCCAGTGCTTATATCCACTCAGCAGGAGCCCTCAGGGTCGCCCAAGGCAAGTGATTGAAAGGAAATAGAAATGCATTAAAAAACCATCTCTAGAAAATGGGGACGCTACCAATGTCATTAAGTTAAGCACTAAGTTATTGAATATGATATAGTTTACCCTGATTTTAAACGAAAAAAGGATGATGAAAGTGAGC
>VAPK010565419.1_pt1 | contig 17679 bp, 12 predicted proteins | sample 3395031 | NCBI WGS metagenome assembly VAPK01 (sample SAMN08290443, study PRJNA428436) | hydrothermal vent metagenome | isolation source: Deep-sea hydrothermal vent chimney 1 | place: Pacific Ocean: Juan De Fuca Ridge
ACGTAGCCCTGCTACGCCTGCGGTTTTACTCAATTACCGTAACCAAATCTGACCCAAATATGAGCGTAATCTTGCCCATGTTATTTTCTTACAGGCCCTTAGCCAGTCTTGTTGGGTTTCGCTCTGCTTGGTGATTTTTCTGATTTGCCGGTGCAAACAAGAAATAAGCGAAACCCAAAATCTTGGTTATGATCCGCTCTACGCCAACCTACCCGGTAAAACCGGGATGGCCGATTATTTTGCAGCCCCCGGCAACCACTTGCAGTCAGGATAATTTTTACCTGGATACTTGAGCGTTCGAGAACGGTGCAGATGCAAGGCGGCAACGATGTTGATTATCCTAGTATTCATGTAGGGTGCATTCCATGCACCACAAACTGGTGCGTAAAACGCACCCTACGCCGTCCCTTTATGCGGGGCGGGAGTGACCGCGTGAAGATGAGGCGCTGTGGAGGTCTCGTAGCAATTGTAGCTGGGCAAGCAGGGCCACGACAGCCGTATCGACGTGCAGAATCCGGGTACCCATGGAAAAACCCCGGAAGCCGCGGGCCTTGAAACACTCTGCCTCATAGTCGCTCCAGCCTCCTTCCGGGCCGACGGCCAGGACCGGGTCGTCCCGGATTTCCCCGGCCGCGAACAGGTCCGGCAGGGTCGCCGGTTCATCGGGATGGGCGAAGAGACGGCAGGCGGGGACGAGTGAGGGAACCACATCTTCAATAAAGGGTTTGAACCGATGGTGGATAAAAACCTCGGGCAGCCGGGTATCCATGGCCTGCTCAAGCCCCTGCACCAGGAGCGCTTCGAGGTTGTCCGGTTGCAGCAGGGTGGTCTGGAAAAACGACTTCTGCACCCGGCGGGAACGGATCAGATGAAACCGGCGCACCCCCAGCACGGTGGCCTGCTTCAGCACTCGCCGCAGCATGATGGGACGCGGCAGGGCCAGGATCAGTTCCACCCCGCCGGCCGCCGGTGCGGGTTCCGTCAGGGTCACGTCCAGTTCAACGCAACCGCCCTCGACCCGGCGAACCCGGCCACTCCCCCGGCCGCCGTTGATCATGCCGAGGCGCAGGCTGTCTCCCGGCTGCAACCGGAGGACGGTCAGGATATGCCGGGCCCGGCGGTCCGCCAGCCGGAGACGGGAGTCCTCAAGTTCGTGTCGGGCAAAGAGAAGAAGATTCATCGAATTTTACCTGCTCGGTTTGACAAGTATGCCGGCCGGAAGATAATCTTGTGGCAGAGTGTTGCAATTCATGTTTCCGGCCATGCCAAGTATAGGGATACACATCATTTATGATCCTCGTCTATAACTTTCTCCAGATTCTCTTCCTGGCCATCGGCCTTCCCCTGCTGGTGCCGCTGGTTCTCATCCGGCGGAAATATCGCGGCCGGATCATGACGCGGCTCGGTCTCAGCCCGGCCGGGATTATCCCCGCCTCACCGCCGGGCCGGGGAAAAATCATCTGGATCCACGCCCTGTCCGTCGGCGAAGTCACTTCCGCCCTGCCCCTCGTCCGCGGGATCAGGGAGAGTGTCCCGACCGCGGTTATCATCTTTTCCACCGCCACCCGGACCGGCATGGCGGTGGCGCAACAGTACATCCGACCCTTTGCCGACCAGGTCGTACCGGCGCCGCTCGACCTGCTCTTTGCCGTCAACCGTTATATCCGGACCATCCGGCCGGATCTCTTTATCCTGGTTGAAAGCGATTTCTGGCCCAACTGGCTGAATCAGCTCCAAAAACACAACGTCCCGGCCATATTGGTCAATGGCCGGATGTCAGACCGCTCCTTTCGCCGCTACCAGCATTTTGGATTTTTCTTCAAGCCCATATTTCGCTGTCTGACCCTGCTCTCCATGCAGACCGAAGAGGGCGCCGCGCAAATGCGGCTACTGGGCCTGCCGGGGCAGCGCATCCTCTCCCTGGGCAACCTGAAATACGACACCGCCGCCCCGACCGCGCATAAGACAGAGAACCGGCAGGAGGCCTGGCGGCAGGCGGCGCCGAATATTATCGAGGACAGCATTGTCTGGCTCTGCGGTTCAACGCACCGGGGCGAAGAGGAAATCATTCTCGATACCTACGCCAGTCTGAGAACCGGGATCGACCGTCTCGCCCTGATCATCGCGCCGCGGGATATCGGCCGGAGCAAGGAAATCATGCACCTGGCCGAGACCAGGGGCCTGCGGGCCGGGCGGCGCACAGCACCGCCTGAGCGGCGGCCGGGCCGGATGCTGATCCTCGACACCATCGGCGAACTGGCCTCGTTCTACCGCCTGACCCGGGTCGCCTTTATCGGCGGCAGCCTGGTCGCCCGGGGCGGACATAATCCCCTGGAGGCGGCGGCCCACGGGGTGCCGGTTCTCTTCGGGCCGCACATGGAAGATTTCCGGGAAATCGCCCGCGACCTCGTGCAGTGCGGCGGCGGCGCCACCGTCAGCTCGGCTGCCGAGCTGACGGTGGCCGTGCAGCGGATCCTGGATGACGACCGGGTCCGGGCATCCATGTCCGCAGCGGCGGCCGGCCTGGTTGCCGCCAACAAAGGGGTCGTTGCCAGGCACCTGCACGAAATCGAACGTCTTCTGGGCAAACCTGCCGGCGCCCCCTGACGGCCGTCAAGATGGTCAGGATACGTTTTTCACCGACAACCGTTCAACACTGGCTTGCGGGTAATCTTCTCCTGCCGGTTGTCGTCTGTTACATCCTGGGCGGCGCAGCGGCCAGGTATCCGGTCCCGGAGCCGGCTGGCTTCTTGTTTACAGACCTTGCCGGCATCTTGATGCTGGCGGGACTCTTTCTATTCCGCCGACGGCGTCCTGCCCTGTACCTTGTTCCGGCCGTATTTATCCTGATCGGTTTCGTCCACACCGGCCGCAGCCTCTCCCCGCCGGACAACCCGGCCGCCATCTCCAACCTGCTCGCCACAAAATCCAGGGTGACCCTGACCGGCACCCTGTTGCACATGCCGGAATATAACGGCCGCACAACCAGGTTCGAAATAGCGGTTGACAGCGTGCTCTTTCGCCGGCCGCGAGCCGGCAACACCCCCCGCCTGATTCCGGCGCAGGGGCGGGTCAGCCTGTCCCTGCAAGGCAGACCGGGGAAACCGATCCGGCCGGGCGACCGTCTCCTGGTCATAGCCGTGATCAACCGGACCTATAATTACCAGACCCCCGGCGCCTTTGACTACCGTCTTTACCTGGCGGAGCGTTCCATCTTCGTAACCGGCAGAATCCCGGGACCGGCCGATATCATGATATTCCGGGAGCCGGGGAACCCGTGGTTCCGGCGGGTCCGCTTTTTCCCCGAACGTTTACGCCAACACATTGCCGCCTTTTTAAACAATCACCTGGCGCCGGAATCCGCAGGACTCTACCAGGCCCTGCTCATCGGCAGCCGGACCGGCATCAGCGCCAGAACCCTGGAACACTTCAAGGCCACCGGCTGCATGCATCTCCTGGCCATATCCGGCATCCACATGGCCCTGCTCGGCCTGCTGATCACCGTGTCGCTCACCTGGCTGATGAAGCGCTCGACTACTTTACTGCTGCATATCCATGTCCCGACCGTGGCCACGCTACTTGCCCTGCCGCCCCTGGCCGGCTATGCCCTGATCGCCGGCATGAACACCCCGGTCCTCAGGGCCCTGCTCATGGCCGGCCTGTTTCTTTTTGCCGTGGCCCTGCGCCGGCAGCGCTCTCTTGTCCATGTCGTCGCGGCCGCCGCCCTTATTCTCCTGCTGTTCAAGCCGCTGGCCCTGTTCTCCGTATCCTTTCAGCTATCTTTTGCCGCGGTCCTGGCAATCACGCTCATCTATCCGCACCTCCTTACAATCCTGGACGGCGGGGCAGCGACAGCCGCAGCAAAAATATCCCTCCCGGCCAAGCTGTTCCGGTACGGCCGGGCCGCCTTCATGGTCTCTGTCGCCGCGACCCTGGGCGCCCTCCCTTTCCTGCTCTATTATTTCAACCGTTTCTCGACCATCGGCCCGGTCGTAAATCTGCTGGTGGAACCGCTGCTCTGTTTCTGGGCTCTGCCCATCGGCCTGCTGGCCACCCCCATGGTCTTCTTCGCCCCGGGAGCGGCCGCCATGCTTTTCAGGATCGGCGCCCTGGGCATCACGGCTGCCGACAAGGTCACCTTGCTGGGCAGCCGGCTCCCTTTTGCCTCGTACTGGACCATTACCCCGACCCCCATGGAGATTATCCTCTACTACACCATTATCTGCCTCTGGCTCGCCGGTTGCAAAAAAAAACGCACAACCCTGATCCTCCTGGTGCCCGCCCTGCTCCTTATTTTTTCCTTTACCCACGGATTATGGTTCCCCCGTACCGGCAGGACGACAACGGTTTCCTTCCTAGACGTCGGCCAGGGCAGTTCCACACTCATGCAGCTCCCCGGGGGAAAAACCGTGCTGCTGGACGGCGGCAGTACGACCTCGGAAAACTTCGACATCGGGGAGCGGGTCATTGCCCCCTTTCTCTGGAAAAAACGGCTCTGGCACCTGACCGACCTGGTCATCAGCCATCCGCACAGCGATCATTATAATGGAATGGGCTTTATTCTCCGGCACTTCCGGCCGGCGCGGCTCTGGATCAACGGCGACCGGGATGAAGCATGGATCTACAGAAAAATTATTCGAACAGCGGCAAGGCAGGGCGTTAAGATTATTGTGCCGAGGCCCGGACAATGCCTGGTCTCGGATGCCGCGACCAGGCTCGTCTGCCTCGGCATGACGGAGGCAGACGAGCATAACCGGGCATTACCGCCGCCGGGCGTACCCGTCAACGACCAGAGCCTGGTCCTGCGACTGCGGGACGGTGATTATGCCTTTCTTTTCCCCGGAGATATCAGTACAACGGCCGAAAAAAAGCTACTCAACCAACACCGGGAGCTGCAGGCTGACATCCTGCTCGCCCCCCACCACGGCAGCAAGACATCGGGCAGCCGGGCTTTTATCGCGGCCGTCAACCCGAAGATCATTATCGTCTCCGCCGGGCATTGGGGCCGGGGACGCTTCCCTGACCAGGCCCACCTGCGCCGCTGGCGCCGGGAAAATATAACCGTCCTGGAAACGGCAAAGGTGGGCACGGTGACCTGCAACACTGACGGGAAAAAACTTGAGGTCAGGACATGGCAGGGAACAAGGCTGCCCGCCGGCCAGGTTACACCTCGGTAAAATCAACCGGCGGTTTTTTGAGAAACTTGACAAACTTCTGTTTTTCCATGCAATTGATATAGGCATCCTCGGCGCTGATCTTTTTCTTTTGCAGAAGTTCTATGAGTGCGTCATCAAGGTTCTGCATGCCGTATTTTTTGCCGGTCTGCATGACGGATGGAATCTGGTAGGTCTTACCCTCCCGGATCAGGTTACGCACGGCAGGAGTACAGATCAGGATCTCGAGGGCCGCGACCATGCCCTTGATATCGATCCGCTTGAGCAGGGTCTGCGAGATGACGGCGCGCAGGGCATCGGCCAGGGTTGACCGGACCTGGGCCTGCTGGGAGGCCGGGAAGATCTCAACCATACGGTCAACGGTTTTCATGGCATTCAGGGTATGCAGGGTGCCGAAGACAAGATGGCCGGTCATGGACGCCTCCATGGCCAGGGAAATCGTTTCCAGGTCCCGGAGTTCACCGACCAGGATGACATTCGGGTCCTCACGCAGGGCGCCGCGCAGGGCGGCGGTAAAACTCTTGGTATGGGTTCCCACTTCCCGGTGATTCACGATACACTGCTTGCTCTTATGTACGAACTCGATAGGATCCTCAATGGTAATAATATGATCCTTGCGGATCTTGTTGACCTCGTCGACAATGGCGGCCAGGGTGGTTGACTTACCGGAACCGGTCGGCCCGGTTACCAGCACCAACCCCTTGGGCAGCGTGGCCAGTTTGCTGACTACCATGGGTAGTTTCAGTTGCTCGCAAGTCAGGATATCGCTTGGAATCTCACGAAAGACGGCGGCGATACCGCCTCTCTGTTGGAAAAAATTGCAACGGTAACGGGCAAGGCCTGAGATTTCATAACCAAAGTCCATATCTCCCAGTTCCTCGAAGATTTTGATCTTGTCCTCGGGACAGATCTCATAGAGCATGGCAATCAGTTCCTCATTATTCAGGACCTTGTACTTGACCCGCTCCATATCACCCCGGATACGCAGCACCGGCTGCTGCCCGGCAATCATATGCAAATCGGATGCGCCTTCGTCGTTCATCAATTTAAAAAAAGCATCAATCTGGGCCATGTCGTTCTTCTTCCTCCGGGTTGGGGCAAAAAAATTCTCAGGCGGACATAATGCCCGTAACCCAAGTTATGCGAATCGTATTCATATATGGTGCGCACAACGCACACTACGCCTCTGATGTGATATCAACGAGTTGCCAACGCAGCAGATGCGCCGTTATCGGGCGGCGCGATGACGACCAGGAAATACGTTTATTCAGAATAATACAATAAATTCCACATATTGCCAGGAATATCGCCTCAAGCCGTCACGGATTCAGGTCTGTTTAGAAGACCACGGTTTTCCGAATATAGCTGACGATTTCATCCGGATCGTCAAGTACTTCAAAAAGATCCATATCTTCCGCGCTTATTTTACCGGAAGCAACCAATTGTTCCCGAAACCAGTCAACAAGGCCGCCCCAGAACGAGGAGCCGACCAGGATGATGGGAAACGGCCTGATCTTCCTGGTCTGGATAAGGGTCAGCGACTCAAACAGCTCATCCATGGAACCAAAACCGCCCGGCATACAGATAAAGGCCATGGAATATTTCATAAACATGACCTTGCGGACAAAAAAATACCTGAAGTCAAGGGGCAGATTAACATACGGATTGGGCTCCTGTTCGTGGGGCAGATCGATATTCAGGCCGATGGAAAGACCCTCGGCATCCATGGCGCCGCGATTCGCCGCCTCCATGATCCCGCTGCCGCCGCCGGTTATGATGCCGTATCCATGTTCGGCCAGACGCTTGGCGATATCACGGGCCAGTTGATAATCCGGATGATCAGGCGCAGTGCGGGCCGAGCCGTAGATAGTGACGGAGGCCCTTTGGATGCTGGAGAGGGTGTCGAACCCCTCCACGAACTCGGCCATGATCCTGAACATCCGCCAGGAGTCGCCCTTGACCATATTGCTCAGGAAATATTGATGTTCCCGGCTGACTTTAAACTTGTACCCTGTACTCATTTCTGCTCCACCTGCCATCTTGATCCGTCGCAACCCCGGTATTGAGGAGGTTGGAGACCGGAGCTCATCCATTTTTGGCACCCTTGGCCGTGTCCGGACCGGCGAGACAGCGCCGGGCCTCTGCAAAATATCTGCTTGCCGGGTTCTCCGTCCGCACCACCCGTTCATACCTTTTTCTAGCCGGATAAGACTTATTCATCATAGTATATACCTTGCCCATAAGCAATGTTGCGGGAATATTATTCCTCCGGAGCCGCAGACTTTTCCTGGCCGCGGCCAGGGCCTCTTCCGGACGCTGAAAATGCAGCAGGACCCAGCCGAGACGCTGCCAGTGTTCACTGCCCTGCTCGTCAAGGACAACCGCTTTACGGCAGAAACCGAGGGCGATATCGTCGCCCTCGCCTGCCTGCAGATACAGGGTGCCGAGCATACTCAGGCTGGCGGCATCCTGCGGGAAGAGATGCAGAGCCCGCTGCAGGGAACGCATGGCCTTTTTCTCCCGGCCGGTCTCCATATACGCCTCACCCAAAAGGCGGTAAAGAGAGAATTCCTGCCGCCCGGCTCCACGGGCCTCCAGGGTCTCCAGCACATGCAGCGCCTCGGCAAAACGTCCGGCATTGCAGTAGAGCCGGCCAAGCTGCAACGAAAGCTCGGGCGCAGCTGACGGTCCCGTATACCCGGGGGACTGCAAGGCCCGTTGAAAAGAGTCCAGGGCGTCTTCATCCCGGCCGAGCATGCGCAGGGCAAAGCCCAGGTTGGCCAGGGCCATGAAATTATCCGGCTCTTTTTTCAACACCTGCTTGAAACAGGCCACTGCCTGACGATGTCGATTCAACTCGGCCAGAGCGACCCCGAGGCTGTTCATCAAGTTGATATCATCATGGTTCATCAGCACCCCGGCCTGATAATCGCGAACCGCCTGCCGGTAGTCACCTTCGTCAAAATAGGCGTCGCCGCTGACATTCAGGCTGACGTGATCAAAAACAGTGACTGAACCGGGACCGAAAAAACGTCCGTGAAGCAGGGCCTTCCGGCAGTTCACGGCCATGGCCGTCCTGGTCTGCTCAAGACAGGGCCAGTGACAGACGCCGAAGGCGACCGGGACAGACGGGGCCGCCAGTTCCAGCCCGGCCTGCGCCTGCCGGGCCCAATCCAGGACGGCGTCTCCTGATGCGTCAGGCAGCAGCACATATCCTTCCGTGTCGGCAACAGGGATATATACGAGGCCGGCCGGCAAAAAACCGGCCATGGCCCGGTGCAGGCCGGGCATGGTGTCGCCGTCCCCCTCAAGCCGGAGCAGGACGAGACCGAATTGCTCCAGGCCCGACCAGGCCCGCCGCAACCGGGCAAGAACGGCGCGCGGGGGCGGCGCGAGGGGATGGTTCTCCCGGGCACGCAGGGACGAGGCCTCGCACAGGCTGAACGGACCGCGCCGTTCAGCCACCTCATGGGCCTGCAAACATTCGTCCATAAAAAGGGAAATTCCATCTTTTTGTTGCCCCCCCTGCCGGACCGCGATACCGATATGAACCTTGCACAGCCCCTCGCGCCGCAGACGCCCCTGCAAACGGCGCGCGAAATCCCTGGCCTCCGTCCGCGACATGCCTTCCCGCACCAGGCCGAAAAAACCAGCGCCGAGATGAAAAACCGAGCCCCTGGTCATGGCCTCAAGAAAACTGGCCACCCGCACCGTTGTCAACAGGTGTACCGAAGCCTTGCGGCCCCCCCTGGCCACGACACTGACCAGAAAAAAAGCCCGGTCGGACCTTTCAGGGCAAGGGCGCTCCAGACGGTGCATCAGGGCGCGGCTGTTATAGAGTCCGGTTTCGGGATCAACAAAGGCCAGCCTGATCAGGTCCAGCCTCTGCCGGACCCGGCCCTGGAGTTCCCGCAACCATTCAGGGGCCATCTTATCAAGCAGGCCCGGATCAATGTCCGTGACCACGGCCGCGACATCTTCGCCGCCCTCGACCTTGATGGGAAGAATGAGCAGCCCCTGACAGCGGCCGGGCTCGGATGAGGCACAGAGTGTTTTCACCTGCCCGGTCAAATTTTCCGGCGAAATTTTCAGGGATTCCGGCAGAGATTGCGTCCCGTTCCGCGGCCAGAAAAAAACCGAGGCGGCAACCGGCAACTGCTCCTCTACCACCCGGGAAAAAAAATCATGGAGAAGCGCGAAATCCCGGCAACGAAGCGGTGTCTCCGGGGAGAAAAGGGTTGCCATGGCTGGTCGGACCGACAAGAATCAGGCGGCGGCCGCAAAGGCCTGCTGCAGACAATCGGCCAGCAACACCACCTCGTCATCGGCAACGGTGCGCATGTCAAGGAGGAGCCGGTCATCTTCTATCCGGCCGATTACCGGCACCTCCAGCTGCCGCAGCAGGACTTCCAGGCGGCTGACCTTGATGGCTGAAGGTTCAAGGACGACCGCCCGGCTGGCCAGGTTCTGTTCCGGCATGGCGCCGCCGCCCACCCTGGACATGACATCGGCCAGGCCGAGTTTGCAGTAAGGGAGGAGTTTTTTGCGGATCCGCCGGAGCAGGCGGCCGGCCCGGCGATTGATCTCTTCCGGCGTGGCGGCGATCATGGCCAGGGTTGGAATGGTTTTCAGCGCGGTCTGCTCGTCAAAATAGAGCCGCAGGATCGATTCAAGGCTGCACAAGGTAAATTTGTCGATGCGCATGGCCCGGTTCACCGGATTTTTCTTGATCCGGTCGATCACCTGCCGGCGGCCGAGAATAATACCGGCCTGCGGGCCGCCGAGGAGCTTATCGCCGCTAAAGGTGACGACATCGACCCCGGCCGCCACCACCTCCTGGACAGTGGGCTCCTTCATGAGGCCGAAACGGCTCAGATCGACGAAACAACCGGACCCCAGGTCCTCCATAACCGGCAAACCGCGGCAGCGGCCGATTTTCACCAGCTCCTCGACGGTAACTTCCTTGGTAAAACCGATAATTCGGAAGTTGCTGCAATGCACCTTCAGGAGCAAGGCCGTCTCCTCCGAGATCGCCTCTTCATAATCCCGGACGTGGGTCCTGTTGGTCGCGCCGATCTCGACAAGCCTGGCACCGCTGCGCGACATCACATCGGGGATCCTGAAGGAACCGCCGATTTCAACAAGCTGGCCCCGGGAAACGATGACATCCCTTCCTTTCGCCAGGGTTCCCAGGACAAGCAGGACCGCGGCCGCGTTATTGTTGACGACGAGAGCGGCCTCGGCGCCGGTCAGATCGCAGAGCAATTTTTCAACCAGGCTGTAGCGGCTGCCGCGCCGCCCCGTGGCAAGATCATACTCCAGGTTCGAATACCTGGACCCCGCCCCATGCAGCTTGTCCATGGTTGTCTGCGGAAGGATGGAGCGGCCAAGGTTGGTGTGAATAATGACCCCGGTACAATTCAGCACCCGGCGGAACCGGGGCTGCATTTCCTGCCGGATATGCTCACAGAGTACGGGTTGCAGGGAAGAAAGCGACAGCAGGCCGGGGTCGATCCGTTCTCCGGCAAGAATGCGCCGGCGGAACTCCGCCAGGACATCGCGCACGCTGTTTTTAATGACAAGGAGGGGAACATGTTCGACCTGATCAAGGTCAAAAAGGCTGTGAAGACATTCATCCACCTGGGGGATGGTCCTGAGAAGTTCCTGCTGTACCTCTTTATCCACTTTATGTCCTGATAACTGTTTCATAAAGGCGTCAGCGTAAATAGAAAATAATAGAGTAACCGATCAGGGGGTAAGACCCAGGTCAACCACCCGGCCTGTAAGATTCCGGAATGCCGCAGATGCGGTGTACCGTGACGGCCGGCACAAACATTGGTCAATGTACACGCAAGTCTGGCACCATGTTACGATACAAGGCAATGGGAAAGCAACGAAAAAAAAAATCAATATGAAATCAAGATGTTTAATTGAGACGAAAAAACCGGGCCGCTTGCCAGTCACCTGCCAAACCGACGAAATAATCTTGAGCGGTCTGTTGAGTTGAGGAATGCAACCCGGCATGATTCTGAATGCGGAAAAACACCAGGGAAGAAGGCCGTCAAATATTAATCACGCTGTCTGCCAGTTGCATACCGGTGACAATATCCAGCATGTTCGTGGTCTCGCCGACCTGCTTCTTCTCCAGAAGCTTATAGTGCTCAAGGCAGGTGCCGCAGACCAGGATCCGCACGCCTTCCCCGGCAAGCTCCTGCAGGATCGGCACCGCCGCCGAGCCTGCCGCCGTCAGGGTAACGCCGCTGTTGAGCAAAACGAGACACCAGAGGTCGGGCCCCATTTCCTTGAGGGTCTTTAAAAAATTGATGAGCAATCCGGCACCCAGATTATCGTCGCCGTGGCCGATCCGATCCGTCGCCACCATGACCAGTATTTTTTTATTGTGCCGGTCAGTTGCTGCCGGTTCCGGTTTGTTGTCGGTGCCGGCGATATCCTCGCCCGTCCTGGTGCCGACGACGCGAAAATCATGGCCCGACTTCTCGATTGATACCTGAAAGTTCCGGTACTCCAGGAAACGGCTGACATTCTGCCAGGCCGCCTCATTGTCGACGATAACGGTCAGGGAGTCCGGGGCTCCTTTTTCCAGCATCTCCCTGGCCTGTAATACCGGGGCAGGGCAAGCCAAGCCACGGCAGTCCAGTTCGTTTGTCATGCAATCCTCCTTTGTCTTGCTGATTATCCGTGATGGTCTCGTAAAAAACCCTGAATCTTCATCACACCGTCATTCCCGCGCAAGCGGGAATCCAGTAATATTAACGGATTATGGATCCCCGCCTGCGCGAGGATGACAAATAAAATGACTTTTTACGAGACCATCATCCGTAACCACTAAAATACAAGCTGATAACCGCCATACCCCCAGCCTACAACTGTTACCTGGATCCGTGACGGCTTGAGGTGATGTTCCATGCAATATGTGGAATTTATTGTATTATATGCCGAATAAAAGTATTTTCCAGTCTTCACCGCGCCGCCCTGCGGGGCACCCGATAACTGCGCATCTGCTGCGTTGGCAACTCGTTGATATCACACCAGGATAATAAACATCGTTGCCGCCTTGCATCTGCACCATTCTCGAACGTTCACGTAATCAGGTGTTACTCAACAATGATCCTTTCCCTTGGTTCGGCAACTACCTCGCCGACAATAGCGGCCCCGGAAACCCCCTGGGCGACCAGGGCGTCAACCAGGCTGCGCGCGGCCCCGCTATCGACTGCGATGAGCAGTCCGCCCGAGGTCTGGGGATCGAAGAGCAGGTCCTGAAGGTTTTGCGGGACATTCCGGGTAAAATCGACAAAAGGCCCCCTGAAGTTCCGGTTATTGTAGGCCCCGGCCGGAACAAGTCCCATGGCGGCCCATCCCAGGGCCTCCGGATACAGCGGCACGTCTGTTGCCCGGATCCGCACGCCCTGCCCTGAGTCCAGCACCATCTCGGCCAGATGGCCGAGGAAGCCGAAACCGGTGATGTCTGTGCAGGCGTGGACCGGATAGTCCCGCATCACCATGGCCGCATCCCTGTTCAGGGTGGCCATGGCGCGGATAACCTTGTCCGTCACCGCCGGCTCGGCCATCCCTCCCTTGATCGCCGTGCAGATGATCCCCGTCCCCAGAGGTTTGGTGAGAATCAGCCGGTCGCCGGGCCGCAGCTTCTTTTTCGTAAGAATCCTGTCAGGATGAATGAAACCGGTCACGGAAAGTCCATACTTCAGTTCATCGTCCTCCACGGTGTGACCGCCGACCAGGACGACTCCGGCCTCCCGCATCGTCTGCAGAGCGCCATCGATCACGGCCCGCAGAATCGAAATATCCATGCTTTTGGCAGGAAAGGCGACCACATTCATGGCGGTCTTCGGCGTACCGCCCATGGCGTAAATATCGCTCAAGGCGTTGACTGCGGCGATCTGCCCGAAACAATACGGATCGTCGACCATCGGCGGGAAAAAATCAATGGTCTGGACCAGGGCGAGATCGTCGGAAATCCGGTATACGCCGGCGTCATCCGCCCGATCAAGACCGACAATGAGATTTTCGTCCACGGGCAGATCCAGCCCGCAGAGCGCGCGATCCAGGTCTCCCGGAGCAAGTTTCGCTGCGCAGCCCGCCCCCTTGACGGTCTGGGTCAATCTTATCGTCGGCTTGGTCATGACAGTGGTCTCCCTGTTGTTATCCCGGTTATATCCCCGCCGGACCGGTCCCGGCCGGCCGCGACCTTGTACGCCGGGATCCAGGCGATCTTTTAAAAAAATGATGGACTCGTAAAAAGTCATTCTATTCGTCATTCTCGCGTAGGCGGTGATCCATAATTAGTTGATATTAATGGATCCCCGCCTACGCGAGAATGACGTTGCAGTATGAATTCAGGCTTTTTACGAGATTATCAAAAATAACTCTGCCCCATTTCTGCTGAACTTGTCAAGTCCCTGGTGGCGAATAATCAGCCGCACCCTGAAATTTTCCATTTTTTTTACCCAACTCTCTGTAATCCATAGTTAAAACCTCTGCGACAGACTCTCAGAAAAAGGTTTTGCCGATGGCAAGCCGGCCGGCGATGCAGAACAGCGCAATGATCAGGGTGGTGACCAGGAACAGCCGGTTTGCCAGGAGAATATCCCCTGGCTCCGTTTTCCGGCCCGGCCGGCCGATGGCCGGTTTTTCCACGACCGCACCGAAATAGGAGGCCGGGCCGCCGAGCTGCACACCGAGGGCGCCGGCCATCGCCGCCTCGGAGTGGCCGGAGTTGGGGCTGGCGTGCTGCAACCGGTCGCGCCGGAGCGCGGCGTACGCTCGTACCGGTCGCAGGCCGGAAAGCGCTGCCGCCGCTACCATCACGATTCCGGTAAGCCGGGCGGGTACGAAATTCAGGAGATCGTCGAGCCGGGCGGCCGCCCAGCCGAATTCCCGGTAACGTTCGTTTTTGTAGCCGAAGACGGAGTCCATGGTCGAGGATGCCTTGTAGAGCATGATGCCCACCGGCCCGCCGAGCGTTGCGAAAAACAGCGGCGCGCTGACCCCGTCCACCAGGTTTTCGGCCACGCTCTCCACCGTGGCGCGGACAATCTCCTCTTCGTCCATGTCTACAGTGTCGCGGCCGACGATCAACGCCACCCGCCGGCGGGCGAGCGGCAGGTCGGAGGCGGCCAGGGCGATGTATACCTGCCGGCTGTGACGAAGCATGTCCCGGGCGGCAATACCGTAATAGAGGATAATGACGGCGGCGATATCACCGGCCGGCCACGGCAGCTTGCGGGCAAGCAGAAGCAGCCCGGCCGCCGCGCTCCCCGTGACGAGGAGTACCAGAAGTACGGTGCAGCCCCCGGCCAGTCGCTGATTTTGCACCAGCCGTCTGAGCCGGGCTTCGAGCCGAAGGGCAAGGGTCCCCATCGCCCGTACCGGGTGCGGCAAACCGGGCGGATCGCCGACCAAAAAATCAAGGGCCACGGCCAGGGCGAGTTGGATTGCGGACCACATGGCTAGATCCCCGGGAGGCGACAGACGGTACTCATGTCGAGGGACTGCACCGCCTGCCGGTCGCGGGCGAGATAATCGCGGCAAGGGCCTTGCAGAAAATATTGTTTTCCGCCGCGGTGCGCACCGCCACCCGGAAATATTTTTTATCAAGCCCCCGGTAATTGTCGCAGGCCCGGATCGCGATCCCGGCCTCGGCCAGGAGCCGGCGGGCCAGGACGCGGCCGTCGAGGTCCGGGTTATCGATCCGGAGCAGGAGGGAGTTGGCGGCCGACGGGAACACCTGTAAATTGCCGAAGTCAGCGAGCGCGGCGGCAAAAGATTCGCGGAGCGCCCGCACGGCGGCCCGGCTGCGCTCGTCATACTCCCGGTCGCCAAGCACTGCCGTGCCCACGCCGAGGGCCAGGGTGTTGACCGACCAGGGCGGGAGCTGGCCCCGGAGCGCGGCGGCGGTCGCGGGCGCGGCCACGGCAAAGCCCAGGCGCAGGCCGGGGATGGCATAGAATTTGGTCATGGAGCGGACCACCACCAGGTTGCCGGGCATGTCTGCCGTCAACAGGCTGACTGCCGCCGGGTCTTCGCAGAACTCGATAAAGGATTCGTCCACCACGAAGAACGTCCGGGAGCGGGCGGCCACCAGCTTCAGCAGTTCCCGCCGGTCCAGCAGGGTGCCGGTAGGATTATTCGGATGACCGAGAAATACCAGGTCTTTTTCCCGGAGTTCTGCGGCAAGCTGCCGCCACTCCGGCCGAAAACCATTCTCCGGGACGAGGGGGAAAAAATCCAACGGCAGCCCGGCCCGCCGGGCCGCCGTTTCGTAGTCGATATAGGCGGGACAAAGGACGACCGCCCGGAGACAGTCCAGGGCCCGGGGTAGGGCAAAAAGCAGTTCGCTGGCGCCGTTGCCGGGAACGATACCATCGGCCGCCAGGCCGTACTTCTCCGCCAGCGCCTGCACCAGTTCGCGCCCGGCCGGGTCGGGATAGTGAACAAGCTCGCCCAACTGCCGGTTGATCACCATACGCAGGCAAGCGGGCGGCCCCAGCGGATTGATGCTGGCACTGAAATCGAGGATTTCCTCAGGCCGCCGGCCGGCGGCCTCGGCAAGCGCCGCCCGGTTGCCGCCGTGACCGGCGGCAGCGGGTTGCCGCAGCAAGCGCGGGAGTTTCAGGGGCTTTGGCCGGTCTTGCCTCAGCGGTTGCACTTATCGCCCTTCAGGTAAGTATTGAGGGTAACCGCCGCGTTTTTGAGGGCGCAGAGTTCGCCGCACATGGAGCAGCCCTTGTCGGAGAGGGATTTACGCGATTCAAGGATCTTGCGCGCATCCTCAGGAAAGAGGAGGTTGTCGAACTGCCGGTTCCATTTAAAATCCCGGCGGTCCTTGCTGAGCTGCTTGTCGCGTTGATCGGCCCGGCCCTTCAGCTTCACCACGTCGCCGATATGGGCGGCAAGCCGCGCCGTCTTGACGCCCACGGCCACATCCTCCTCGTTGGGCAGCGCCAGGTGCTCGGCCGGTGTAATGTAGCAGATAAGATCCGCCCCGTACCTGGAGCTCTGGGCCGCGCCGATGGCGGCCGTGATGTGATCCCAGCCGGCGCCCACGTCGCAGGGCAGCGGTCCCAGCATGTAGTAGGGGGCGTCGTTGGACATCTTCTTCTGGACGATAATATTCGCCTCGATCTCGTCGAGCGGTACATGGCCGGGCCCTTCGACCATGGCCTGGCAGCCGCGTTCCCTGGCGCGCTCGGCGAGCTCGCAGTTGAGAACCAGTTCCGCCATCTGGGCCCGGTCGAGAGAATCGTGAATGGCCCCGGCCCGGATGCCGTTGCCGAGCGACAGCACGGTGTCGTATTGCTTCAGAATATCGCAGACCCGTTCGAACTGCTCGAAGAGCGGGTTTTCCCTCTGGTTGGTCAGCATCCACTGAATCATCAGGGTGCCGCCCTTGGAGCAGAGGCCGCCGTAGCGGTAGCCCTGGTAGCGCATACGCTCCATGGAAAAAAGGTTGATGCCGCAGTGTACCGCCATGAAGCCGATACCGTCGGCGCATTGCTGTTCAATGAGATCGAAAAGCCGCTCCGGGTCGAGCTTGCCCGGGTCCTTATGTTTCTTGATCGTCTCGCAGAAGGCCTGGTAGAGGGGGACGTTGCCCACCGGAATGGAGACGGAGTCGAGTACCTGGCGGCGGATAAAATCAAGGTCGCCGGCGGCCGAGAGCTCCATCAGGGTGTCGGCGCCGCTCTCTTCGGCGATTCGGGCCTTACGTTTTTCGTGTTCCACGTCGCAGACATCGCTCGAGGTCCCGATGGAGGCATTCACCTTGGTGTGGAGTCCCTTGCCGATACCCACTACCCGTTTTTCGTTCATGCGGCCCTTCAGGATGACGATTTGACCGTCCTCCACCCGCTGGCGGATGAGTTCCGGTGCAAGTCCTTCCTGTTGCGCAACAGTCTCCATTTCGGGGCTTATGCACTTTTTTACAGCCAATTGCAGTTGATTCTCTTCCATATTTGCTCCCTGGACGGAAAAATTTTTCATGTTATCACAAGATGTTATACCAATACTGCGACCTTAAACAGGACAAAAAAACGGACCGATGAAAACATCGATCCGGGGATGTCCCAATATTATCCGCCTGATCAGCCAGCGCCCCTGACCTCGGGGGGCGGACGTCATTTGTATCGTCCAGGCAGGTTTTCTGGCTCCCGGTTCTTCCTCCTCCCGCGCCTTCCCGGTTTGCTCCAAAAAATAACCAGTGGCATTCTGCGGGATTCGTCCCCGGTCACAGCGGCGGGCCCGTCTCCGATTCGCACGGAGTTCCCTTGCAAGCTCGGTCAAGAGCATCTGAACAACAAATAATTAATTTACTAGATAATCTTCATACCGGTCAAGAATTATTGAAAAATTATTGAATTTTCCCGCTTAGGGCCTGTAAGAAAATAACAAGAACATCTTGCATCTCATCTTCAGGCCATCTTTGGCTACGGTGCAATCGCAAAATCCTCGACGTAGCCCTGCTACG
>VAPK010295414.1_pt1 | contig 17664 bp, 16 predicted proteins | sample 3395031 | NCBI WGS metagenome assembly VAPK01 (sample SAMN08290443, study PRJNA428436) | hydrothermal vent metagenome | isolation source: Deep-sea hydrothermal vent chimney 1 | place: Pacific Ocean: Juan De Fuca Ridge
ATGGTGGCAGCGGGTGCGCTCTATCACATGGTCGAACGCCTGTGGAATACGCGGATGTATTCTTCGAGTCTGGTGAATATGCATTTCTGGATGGCGACCATTGGCACGGTGATTTACATCACTGCGATGTGGGTATCCGGCATTATGCAGGGTCTGATGTGGCGTGATTATGATGCCTTCGGCACCTTGACCTATACCTTTGCTGAGTCGGTTGCGGCGATGCATCCCTACTATGCCATGCGCGCGGTTGGCGGCATGATTTACTGGGCAGGGGGTGTGGTAATGCTCTACAACGTCATCATGACCATTCGCACTGCAAGCTCACGGCCCGCTGTTACAGCCGCCGCGGCTAACGCCTGATTAAGGAGTCGATAACAATGGCAGATAAAATTCATTCAACAAAACTACAGGACAAGGTCGAGCGCAGCGGCATTGTCATGTTGCTGATGCTCCTGGTTCTATTGTCTATCGGTGGTCTGGTGGAAATTGTTCCGCTGTTCTACCTCGATGACACTATGGAACATAACAAGTACCCTGAAATCGTCTGGCAGCGTAAAGCCGGTCAGACACTGGACACATGGAAAGCGGGAGATGGTGTACGTCCTTACAAGCCATTAGAGCTGATGGGTCGCATGGTCTATATCCGTGAAGGTTGCTATCTGTGTCACTCGCAGATGATTCGGCCTTTCCGTGATGAGAAAGAACGCTATGGTCATTACTCGCTAGCCTCTGAGTCGATGTACGACCACCCGTTCCAGTGGGGTTCTAAACGCACCGGGCCGGATCTGGCGCGTGTCGGCAGTAAATACTCGGATGCCTGGCATGTACGTCACCTGCTTGCGCCACGCTCGGTGGTGCCTGAATCGGTGATGCCTAACTATCCCTGGTTGGCTGAAAATGCAGTCGATGCGGATGAAACGCTCGCCACTATGAAAGGCATGAAGATGGTAGGCGTGCCTTATACCGATGAGGATTTTGATGCCGCTGCCGCTAGCGTCAAGGGTAAAACTGAAATGGATGCGATGGTTGCCTACTTACAAGTATTGGGCACCATGGTTCGCTTTGACAATAGTGTTGATTACCGTGAATAGTTTGCGGGAATATTTTAGTACGGACTGGGCAGCCATGACCCTGCACGACTGGATCGGCATGATCATGACGGTAAGCATATTTATTCTTATGCTGGTTGCCTATGTACTGGTTTTCCATCCTAAGAATAAAGAAAAGCTGGAAGCACAACGCCATATTCTCGATGATGATGAGCGTTTTAATGCGGAGGTAAAGAAATGAGTGAAAAGAAAAACCCTTACAGTGTACCCACTACCGGACATGTGTGGGATGAGACGCTAGGCGAGTTGCTGAATGAGCCGCCGAAATGGTGGTGGATCGGTTTTCATGCAAGCTGGATATTTGTTGTGGTTTATTGCCTGATTTACCCGGCCATCCCATTGGTTAATAGTCACACTAAAGGCTTAACCGGCTGGACGGCGATTAAGGAATTTAAAGAAGACATGCAGGTTATTGAGTCTATCCGCGCTAAATATGAAGACAAGCTACCGGGTATGTCGGTGGCGGCGATTCTGGCCGATGACGAGTTGAGCAAATATGCCGTGGCCTCGGCCAAGGTACTGTTTGGTGAAAATTGTGCGGCCTGTCATGGCGCAGGCGGCTCGGGTATTCCCGGCTTCCCGGTGTTGGCGGATGATGACTGGCTCTATGGTGGTGCGATTGAAACCATCGAACAAAGCATTGTTAATGGCCGTCGCGGGATGATGCCAAAGATGGGCGGCATGCAGTTGACTGACGCAGAAATCAGCAAGCTGGCCAGCGCCATCGCGGCAGGTAAGGTGACTGAAGAACCGCTGTATATGGAAAAAGGCTGTATCGGTTGCCATACCCCCGCAGGCACGGGCATGGCGGCATTGGGTTCGGCTAACTTGATGGATGGTATTGCCCGCTTTGCGCCGGGTACGGAAGAAAGCATTGCTTACACCATCAAACATGGTGTCAACGATGTTTCCGATGCGCAGACGCGCGGTGCTGAGATGCCGAAATTTGGCGGTAGCAAATTATCGGATATCGAGATCAAGAAACTGGCGGTCTATGTACACAAGCTGGGCGGCGGAAAATAACATCCATGCAATCCACATGGGCAGTGGCTCATGTGGATTGATCTCGGCCACCCTGTTTCTGTTGATTCAAACACGATGGCTTAATTCATCTGTAGATTACCCGTGAACTTAAATAGCGCAGCCCCGTTCGTAGTTGACGGTAGCCAACGCCAGTTCAGCCTTTACCCCAGATTGTGGTAAACTGCCGCCTCGCACACGTCCCCGTCCAGTGGGTCGTTATCGCTAATATTTCAGCGCAAATTCGCTGACTGGTTGAAAAAATATACCCGTTTTTTCGTCATACTATCTAGCTGGCTTGCTATATACAGCTGTATGTATGGGAGCAAACTTTGAGTAAAAATGAACAGGGCGTTGAAAGCGCCATCTACGAAGAACTCGGCAGCTGGCATGTTAATACCGGTGAGGAGACCATTCATGCCAAGCGCATGCCGGGGCGTTTTCGTAAGCTGAAGAATCTTGGCGCGCTGACCTGGCTGCTCTATTTTTTCGGCCCCTATCTACGCCTGGGGGATCGTCAGGCGCTTTTGTTCGATATCCCCAACCGTCAGTTTCATTTTTATAACATCACCATTTTGCCTCAGGATGTCTGGATCCTGTCTCTGGTGTTATTGTTTTTTGCGATCTTGCTGGCCGCTGTCACCTCGACGGTGGGGCGTGCCTACTGTGGCTATTTTTGTTTTCAGACTATCTGGACGGATGCCTTTACCTGGATCGAGGAAAAAATTGAAGGTAAGCCTGCGGCGCGTGGCAAGCTAGATAAAAGTTCATGGACACTTAAAAAATTACGCCTGCGCCTGAGCAAATGGTTTTTCTGGTTGCTGATCTCTATTTTCACGGGCATCAGTTTTGTTGCCTGGTTCACCGATGCACAGCAGTTATGGCTGGATTTGTTTAGTCTGCAGATCTCCAGTGTGGCGTTGATGGTTATCGGCATGTTTACGCTTGGAACGTTTATCCTTGCGGGCTTCCTGCGCGAACAGACCTGCTTTTGGTTGTGCCCCTATGCGCGTATTCAGGGGGTGATGTACGACAGTGAAACTGTTTTGCCAACCTATGATTTCAATCGCGGTGAACCTCGCGGGCGACTGAAAAAAAGCGGTGTGCCCGACGATCAGGGCGACTGCATTATGTGCAATCAGTGCGTGGCAGTTTGTCCGACCGGTATCGATATTCGTGAAGGTCAGCAGGAAGGCTGTATTACCTGTGGCCTGTGTCTGGATGCCTGCGATACGGTAATGGATAAAATCGATAAGCCACGCGGATTGATTCGTTATGCTTCATTAGATGACATGTTGGGTAAGCCTGAGATCCCATTGATGAAGCGTCCTCGGGTGTTAGTGTATTTTGCTATCATGTTTATTGCCATCGCGGGAATACTCTATGGACTGACCCACCTTGGTTCGCTGGAACTTAAGGTGTTGCATGAGCGTCAGCCCCTGTTTGTTTTACAAAGCGATAATACGATTCAAAATAAATATGTACTTAAACTCTTAAACAAGACTGATAAAGACACGGAAGTAAGGGTATCAGTCGTTGGTCACAAAGAGATGCAGGTCAAAGGTGTCGATAAACCGCTGATGCTACGTAAAGGTGGCGTGACCCCTTATACCGTTTTCATTAAGATTCCTAAGGAAGAGTTGAAGGCATCGCGTATACCGATAACGTTTACTGCAATAATGATGGGTAAGGATGTAAAAGTAGAATACGAAAGTATGTTTTTTAGTCCAGATTAAGACGGACAGGATGGTAATAATGACAGCGACAAAAGTGATGAATAATAAATTTATATCTCAAGCTAATAAAAGTGCAATGCGTAATCCCTGGGTACTCGGCTGGATTGCCCTGGTTGTTCTGGTGTTAGTGGTTAATGCCGGCATGATCAGCATGGCCGTAATTACAAATTCGGGCCTGGTAGAAGAAGACTATTATGAAAAAGGTCGTGATCACGAACAGAATTTCCTGAAAAAACAGGCCGCTCGCAATGCGCTGGGATGGAACTTCAAACTGGATGTGCCAGAAGATCTGATCCTTGGGCAGGCACATACATTACGCTTCAATGTGGTTGATAAGCAGGGGCTTGCGGTTGACGCGCTTGATATTGAAGTGCTGGCCTATCGGCCTTCTGATGCAGATGCTGATTTCAAACTGGAAATGCAGGCCTTTGCACCGGGCCAGTACCAGGCAAAAGCGGTATTTCCTCTCAAGGGAATCTGGGTGCTGAAGTTAAAAGCAACGCAGGCTGATAAAAGTTACGAGCTGACCGAACAGCGCATATCAGTCAAGCCACACTAATAAACTTCACCTATGAGTGATGAGGCGCAGACAGATTCAACCTGTTTCCATTGTGGTTTGCTGCTATCAACAAACAATGACTTCACGGCACAGATAAACGATCAGCAACAGCATTTCTGTTGCCTCGGCTGCCAGTCGGTATGCAAGGCAATTTATAATGCTGGTCTTGAAGGCTTCTACCAGCGCACTCCCGAAGGTGGTTTACTTGCCCCGCCCCCTGAACCGCCGAGTGATCTCACGCTTTATGATCTTGATGAGGTACAGGCCGAATTCATCACCGAGCTGGCCGAGCAGCGTGATATTCATCTGCTGGTTGAAGGTATCCACTGTGCCGCCTGCGTCTGGTTGATCGAGCGCAGCCTGACACCGATGGACGGCGTACTTAGTGCCAATGTTAATCTTAGTGGTCGCCGCCTGCATCTACGCTGGGATAATCAACGCGTCTCACTTTCCCATATACTGCAACGTCTTGCAGACATTGGTTATCGCGCCGTACCGTATGATCATGATGCGGCTGAAGGTGCCTTAAAAAACCAGAACCGCGCTTTGCTCTTTCGTATGGCCTTTGCCGGGTTCTCGATGATGAACCTGTTATGGATTTCGATTGCGCTATATAGCGGTGCGGATAAAGGTGAATTTCGCAGTTTGTTTCATTGGGTGGGCTTTGCTTTGGCCACGCCCACATTATTTTATTCTGGCTGGCCTTTTTTAAAAGGCGCATGGAGCGGCCTGCGCCAGTTACGACTAGGAATGGATCTACCGATTGCCATTGGTGCGACCACGACCTGGGCCTACTCAGTGTATGTCACCCTGAACCCAACCTCAACGGGCGAAGTCTATTTTGATACGGTGGTGAATTTTTTGTTTGTGATTCTGGTGGGGCGGCATCTTGAGTCGTTATCCAAACACCATGCAGTTAGTGCAACGCAACGACTGCTGGATCTACAGCCTCGGGTTGCCAGTGTTCTGCGTAATGGTGAAGAACAGATCGTCCCAGTACGCTCCATCAAACATGCTGAACGAGTATTAATTAAACCGGGTGCCAGCATTCCTGTTGATGGTTGTGTGCTAGAAGGCGTTAGCGCCGTTGATGAAAGCATGTTGAGTGGAGAATCACAGCCGCTAAAAAAACAACCGGGCGATCACGTCTCGGCGGGCACGATTAACCGACAGGGTGCATTAACCGTTGAAGTACAGGGAACCCTGCGTAATACGGCATTGGGACGTATTATTAGTTTGGTAGAAGAAGCCCAGGCTTCAAAAGCGCCGATACAATGTATAGCGGATCGTATCGTTCCCTGGTTTGTAGCGACTACCTTAGTGCTAGCAACGCTGACCTTTGCGTACTGGTATAAACAGGACTTTGAGCTGGCGTTAATGGCGGCAACCTCGGTGCTGATTATTACCTGCCCTTGCGCCTTTGGTCTGGCCACACCGATGGCGATTGCAGTGGCTTCGGGACTGGGCGCGCGTAAGGGTATATTGGTGAAAAATGGTGAAGCACTGGAAACCTTGTCATCAATAAACCATTTTGTTTTTGATAAAACCGGTACGCTAACCGAAGGCCGAATGAGTGTCAGCAAGATAGTTAATTTGCAAGGTGTTGATCAGGATGAGCTGGTAAAGAATATCGCTATTCTGGAAAGTCGCTCGGAACACAGTATTGCTCGCGCCATTATGCGTGAAGCGGAGAAACTCGGAGTAAAGCAGGATCAGGCACGGCTGAAACATTTTTATTATGAACCGGGTTATGGTGTCAACGGAGATGTCGATGGGCTGGGTTTCGTTTGTGGCACACAGGCATGGTTGCAAAAGCAATCGATCAGTTTAGATCCAAATTTACTTAATGATGCGCAGAGCTATGAAGCTCAGGGTATGAGTTGTGTGCATGTGGCGCAGGCGGGCAAGCATGTTGCCATTATGGTGATTGCCGATTGCTTGCGAGAGCAGGCAAAGCCGCTGATTAATAGCTTACGTCAACAGGGCATGCAACTAACGTTATTAACCGGTGACAGGCAACAGGTTGCCGAAGCCATTGCCAGGGAACTCGGTGGCATGCAGGTTATTGCTGAAGTCTTGCCGCAGGACAAGGATGCGGCCATTCAGTCCTTACAGGCACAGGGTGAACGGGTAGCGATGGTCGGTGATGGTATCAATGATGCGCCAGCGTTGATTCGAGCCAATGTGGGCATGGCGGTAGGCTCGGGGACAGATGTCTCGATGGAGAGTGCCGATATTGTGTTAATTCAGGATGATCTGGCCAAAATTGATTTAGCCGTACAGTTATCGCGACGTACCCTGAAAACCATTCGCCAGAACATTGGCATTTCTTTCACCTATAATACTATTATGGTGCCACTGGCGATGATGACATTTATCACGCCTCTGGTAGCCGCGATCTCGATGCCAGTTAGTTCCCTGCTGGTCATAGCTAATGCCGCACGTATTCGTACTTTATTTAAGCAAGAAGAGTAAAAGAGAAATATTATGGACGTCATTTATACCTTGATCCCCGGCATGATTTTCCTTGGCCTTATTATGGTTGGCGTTCTGATCTGGGCGGTAAAGAAAGGCCAGTATGAAGATCTTGATGGCGACGCCAACCGAATACTTATGGATGATGATGATCCTATGTTGCCTGAAAACCAAAAAAAAGATCGCCGAAATTGGCCGGATGCTGATGAGGGGGAAGCAGATTAATAAGTTGGCATAAGTCCCCATATAAAGTGTATAGAATACCGTCATTTATTGTCAATAAGCGCGATTTATCAACAGACCAAAATTACCGTATTAATTTTATGTCCAGAATACTGTTCTCTGTGCAGGCACTACTACTATTTCTAGACTAAAATAAATAATTACACTAAACATAAAGAATATGCGCGGGTACAAATTAGCTCATGCAAAAGCGAACATAAATACTATTAGTGTGTGTTCAATAAAAAAGTCTGGTAATAATCATGACAAGCAAAAAATTACAAAGCAGGGAAGATAAAGAATATCGCCAAATAACCTCAGAAAACGATCTACCTTATCGAGAGTTATTCGAAAAATCAGCTGATGCATTCCTGATCATTGAAGGCAATAATTTTACAGTCTGTAATCAGTCAACGCTTGACATGTTAGGCTATGACACTAAGGATGAAATATATAATATACACCCATCTAAATTATCCCCTGAATTTCAGCCCGATGGACAATTATCTGAGGTGAAAGCCAATGAGATGATCAAGATGACTCTTGAACAGGGCAATCACCGTTTTGAGTGGATTCACCAACGAAAAAATGGAGAAAACTTTCCTGTCGAGGTTCAGATAATTGTTGTTCCGCATAAAGGTACGCAGCTTCTATATGTCACCTGGCGTGATATTTCTGAACGTAAGCAACAGGAAGAACTGCTTCGTCGTAGTCAAAAAATGGATGCCCTGGGTAAACTTACGGGTGGGATTGCCCATGATTATAATAATATTCTTGGGATTATCGGCGGATATGCTGAGCTACTTGATGAAAAATTAACGGGTGAGCCTGAGCTAAAAAAATATATCAAAGATATACGCCGCTCAGCGGAGCGCGGCAGTAAACTTACCCTGAAGTTACTATCATTTACGCGGCAAAAAATAGCTGAAGTAAGTACATGTAATATCAACACCCTGCTTGAAGATTTATATTTAATGTTAGAAAAAACGCTAACATCATCCATCATCTTAAAATACGAACTGGCTGATAATCTATGGGCTGTAGATCTGGATGAAAGTGATTTAACGGATTCTATCGTTAACATGAGCATCAATGCGTTGCATGCAATGAAAACAGGAGGGCAATTAGTCATCAGCACATCCAATAAATTTATCGATCAGGATGATGCTCTGAAATTAGATATAAATTCAGGTGAGTACGTAGAATTAAGTGTTTCTGACAATGGCTGTGGTATGGAGCAAGCTACGCTAGAAAATATATTTGATCCGTTTTTTTCAACCAAAGGCGATAAAGGCACCGGTTTGGGCATGAGTCAGGTATTTGGTTTTATGCAGCGCTCAGGCGGAAAGATAAAAATATTTTCCAGACTAAATCAGGGTACTCGAATAGTACTTTTTTTTCCTCGAAGCAAAAAAACCGCTAACATTTCAGCCGCACACACACAGAAACAAAACAACCTGGAAGGCAATGAAACCATATTAGTGGTTGACGATGAAGTTGCAATGAGAGAGCTTGCCTGCGAAATGCTGGAGGCAAAAGGATACCATGTGTTAATGGTGGGTAGTGCAAAACAGGCTCTTTCAATCATGGAGAAACAGCCTGTTGACCTGGTGATAACCGATATAATTATGCCCGACGTAGATGGCTACGAGCTGGCCTCGAAAATAGAAAAAAAATATCCACAAACTAAAATACAAATAGTTAGTGGCTTCGAAAGCAATTATTATGCAAATGGAAATTATCAGGCATTGCGTGAAAATATAATTTACAAACCATATACTGCTATTAAATTATTAACTCGGGTAAAAGAATTATTAATGAAATAAGCTGTGCTGATTATAAACTGAACTTTCCCGCCGTGAGCGGACAGGGTACCCGTTGTAGGTTTGGCTTCAGCCGTACCCGCTATACCAAACTGGCTTAGCCAAAATCAGACAATAGATGAAAGATCAACAGCCCCCAGGTATTGCCACCAACTTGCCGCCCGGCCGTATGTTACAGGGCTATCACAATGAAAGTAAACGATGTGCTCGGCTACCTTGCCAGAAGTCGGGATAGTTAAAGCCATCTTCTTAAAACTCTTCCTTTCCCTGTTTTAGCAGTGGCCGTATAACTTTTTCAAATTGTCTCGGTGGTAGATATTGAAGCACCGTACGGCCATCCTGATCTTGCGCAATATCCAGACCCTGTGCAGGGTAGAGCCAGTGTAGGCTTTTGTTTTTAGTTTCACGAATACGTCGTGCAGGCTCACCAAAACGTGCCTGTAATAATTCGCTATCCAGTTTGCTTTTTGGTAAGTAGGTGATGGATGCAATTGGTGATGCTTTTATGCGAACAAGATCATCCGGGTGTAGCGTCACTTTTCGGCTACCATCGCCGAGTGTGCTGATGCGTGTACCGCGATCATAAATAGTGTCGAGTTCATTTTCATTAAGCAATACTGAAAGTACGAGTTTGGCGCGTAGCCCGGCAAGGCTGGTGTTGTTAAAGTAAACTTCGATTACCCGGATACCCTCCGGTGAAACAAACAAGCTGACTTCGGCAGTTTCATTGAATCGATGAATAGCATCGTTGACCGTGCTTTGTTCCAGCAGTAGACCAAACACACGAATACTTCCTTCGCTGGTGGCTTCAATCTGCCAGGGTAAGCTTTGAGATTTTGCCGAGGTGACACTTCTATTGGCGGGAAAATAAATAGCGACAAGCAGCGCTAACAGGCTGAAACCTAGAATACTAAGAAAAATTTGTCCTTGTTTCATTATTCATCTACCCGCGTTGCATCCGGATTTGGATATTTAAGAACAATACTGTCAGGCAGTTTGCCTAGCCGTGCCTGATGCATGGCATCGGATTCCATCACGATGAGTGCAAGAATGGTAAACATGGTTGGCAATGCTCCGACACCGGCAAAGGCATAATGTTGGGGCTTAAGTTCACCGGCTGAGATGATGAGTACGGCAAGCATAACCAGTCCCATGAGTGCCAACATGGCAATAAACAGGCGGCTGCGTTGTGCGCCAATTTGCCAGTGGCATTTCACAAACCAGGAATCCTGGCTCAGTGAGCGCCGGGCACGGTAGAGAATGTAAAGCAGCGTGCAAAATGAAATTGAGGGTGTGACCAGCATTAACAGCGGGTAGTCTCCAGCCAGACCCAATAGGCCAACAAAGAGCAGGATGTGATTGGTAATCAGGTTGGTTAAAAATAGCTCGTGGGGATGGCGAGCTAATTTTGTCTCATTTTCAGGTATTTCGAACTGCATCAGTTTAGTTTCGGTAGTCTTTTGGTATGAAAGTGGGAAATAGAGTGATTCTGAGGGGCTGTCTGTCTACGAGAATACCATGATTGTAATGCCAGGGGCAGAGCCGTGTCTGGCGCGCAACCGGGTACGGTGAAATAACTGGTGCCTGGCTAATACTTTCAAGTTAACAGCCGATATGAAGGGGAGGTTGTAAGTACTTGCTTTATTAGAAATTTCTAAAAACAGCTTATTTAAGGGGACAATATTTGTCTGACCTTCCTTACCAAGAAGAAGTAGAACCGGAGAGCTGGCCATGATAGCTACCTTGCGAGCCGCTTTAGTGCTATTGGGGCTTGTTCTTTTGCCGGCTTCTGCACAGGCGACTAAAAATAATGATGTGCGTGTGCTAATCGATGTTTCCGGGAGTATGAAGCAAAATGATCCGCACAAGCTACGCGCACCTGCGCTGCGTCTGCTTGTTGGCTTATTACCCGAGGGCTCTGAGTCAGGTGTCTGGACGTTTGGTCAGTTTGTAAATATGCAGGTTAAACACCGGCGCGTGGATGCCCGTTGGAAAAAACAGGCACGGCTTGAGTCAGAAAAAATTCACTCACGAGGTATGTTTACCAATATTGAAGATGCATTAAAGCGTGCCTCTGTTGGCTGGACACAGGCAGATGCTAAAACACGTCGTAACCTTATATTATTAACGGATGGCGTGGTGGATATATCTCCTGATGCCAAAAAGAACGCGGCTTCACGCAAACGTATCCTTACTGAGCTACTACCTCGGCTTAAGAAAGCAGGGGCGCATCTGCATACCATTGCCCTGTCAGATGCAGCTGATCAAAATTTATTAAAACAAATTAGCGCAGCAACAGGCGGTAGCTATATTCAAGTTGATAATGCGAATGCTCTTGAACGCGCCTTTCTAAAACTATTTGAAAAAACTGCACCGGCAGACAGCCTGCCCATTAAAGGCAATCGTTTCAGGGTTGATACCAGCGTGCAGGATATGACTGTACTGGTGTTTAGAAAAGAAGGCGAACCTATTGAGCTGGTATCACCACAGGGGAAATCATTTGATTACCAGAATCATCCCAAGGGATTTTCCTGGTATCAGGAACAATCGTATGAATTGCTTAGCGTGAAAAAACCATCGGCAGGCGAATGGCTCGTTAAAGGTTCAAAAGATCCGGACAACCGGGTCATGATTGTTACAAACTTGAAATTAAATACCAGTGAATTACCGCCAAGCATTTTAGCTGGTGATGAATTAGTAGTGGAGGCTGAATTATTAGATAAGGGCAGACGAATAACTCGAAAATCATTTTTAAATTTAGTTAAATTTGAAGTGGAAGTAAATAATAACAAACATCACAGCATGCAGGATAAAGGTGAATATGGAGATAAGAAAAAAGCTGATGGCCGCTATAGCATTAACCTTCACAGAGAGTTGTCAGGTGGTGAGCAAGCATTAACGATTCGAGCAAAGGGTGCGACATTTGAGCGAGAAATTCGTTATACGGTGGATTATTTTCTGAGTATTGTTGACGTAAAATTAACTGAAGATGAAGCTGCGGAAAATTTATATCTTTCGATCATCCCTCACGTGGAAATAGTACAGGCAGAAAGTCTTAATATAAAAGTTAAACTAGAAAATGGGGATGTTATACCAATTCATCAGGAGCCGGGAGGCCTATGGTTGAGTGAGATTAACAGTGAGCACAATAATAAATTTGTTGTTATTCATGTACAGGCAAAAAGGCATACAGGTGAAGCAGTAGAGACAAAAATAAAGAAAAAACTAACATTGAAAATGCCCGAAAAGAAAACACATGCTCCATCATCAGAACATGAAACATCTGGAAATGAGCATGAAGAAAATAATAATAATGCCGATACCGAGGAAGTTGTTGAAGATGAAGAGACAAACTGGTTCCTTATAGGCTGGGTTACCATGATCGTCAATCTAGTTATCGGCATAATTGGCGTACTTGGATTTCAATTCTGGAAGAAAAAGAAAGCGGTCAATGATCAAGAGGAAGAGAAGGAGATGGAGGTGTGAATGAGTTTTACTCAAGCTTGTTTTTACTGATTAGTGAAATAGGTGTATTCTTGCTTCTGATTCTTGGCACGGTTGCATTTATGGCTAAGAAAAGGAGCATGAAAGATAAGGCGCTTGCAATAGTGCTGGTGGAAAAAATAAAAAAATCAGAACCTAAAAAAAGGGAAAAATTATTATCCATGCTGAAAGATGTCTACGGCTATGATGATGAAAAAGCTGAAGAGAAAATGGATGTACTGATAAAGCATGAGAAGAGGCTGTATAATAATTTAATTCATATTTTCCTAAAAAAAGATAGAGGGAAAATTTCAGATTTTGATAAATATTTAAATGATGTTATTGAGTCCTATCAGGGGATATCGAATGTAGAAGGTGGAAACGGTTCTGATGCCTCTGATAATGGTGAAGAAGGTGGCTCCAACCTTGTTATTACCCGCGAAGAAAACAGCAAATTACGTGACGCCAATAAAAAACTAAAAAAAGATCTAGATGCCGCAATGCAAACAATGGAGTCCATGATGTCCGAATACGCATCGATGTATGAAGGCGGCAAGAAGGATGGTGAGCAAAGAATGAAAAATGAAATGTTCAAACTAAAGCAGGTACTAGAAAAAGAGTCTGATGAAGACGATGATACTGATGGTGGAGTTGAAGATCTTGATATAGACTTTGATGAAATTGATCTGGATGAGGATACGAAATCTGACAAATAATCATAGAGAAGATGTAGCCGAGGGGAGTAGAATAAACACCGGTATTGATGTGATAATACCGGTTTTTTATTGGCCGTAGATATTGTGGATCACCGGGAATAGTAGATGGCAGTTATCTGGCGAAAGAAGCATGAAGGCTCAACCTATGAAATTCGAGCCGCAGGACGCAGTCGGCGCTTATATACTAACGGTGTATTTCATACGCAATATAATCCGGCTCGCGTGGTAACCGGGGGGATCTGGGATTTACTTATGATTCCTGCATTTTTCAAACCGGTTGAAGAAATAAAGCGGGTACTGGTGCTGGGTGTTGGTGGGGGTGCGGTGATTCGACAGTTAAATCGATTTGCTTCGCCAGATCATATTATTGGTGTTGAACTTAATCCGGTTCATTTGCATGTGGCCAGAAAATACTTTGGTGTTAACCGCTCTGAGGCTGAATTGATTCAGGCTGATGCGATTTCCTGGCTAAAAGAATACGATGGTCCAGGCTTTGATTTGATCATTGATGATTTGTTTTTCGAGGAAGAGGGGGAACCCGTTAGAGCCGTGGCGGCAGACAAGCAATGGCTAAGTGTTATTACTCGAAACCTCAATCCGGGGGGCATGTTGGTGATGAATTTTATCAGCAGCAAAACACTAAAATCTTGTTACTTGCTTTCTAATAATAAACGCAATGTGTATAAGTCCGCTTTTCAGATAAGCATGCCTATTTATGACAATGCCATCGGCATTTTTTTAAGCTTTGAGGCGTCAAGTACTGATTTGAGAACAAACTTAAAAGCCCAGCCAAGATTGGGAGCCAGTTTGAATAACAAAAATCTTAACTATGTAATACGAAAATTATTTTAACCAATGAAGATTATAGATAGCGTAGCCAGATCGACGTAGGGTGATCTTTTTTATAACTGCGATACCACAAACAAAAAGGATAAAGCAAAACTAAGATTGCAATAGTTATAATATATGTAGTATTTAAATCAGAAAAGTGCCGTAAGCCACCATAGGTAGCCGAGCCTTCGAGAATTAAACGGTGTACTAAATAAAAGATCATCGCAGTCTGCCCAAACACCAGTAGCACACCATTTTGTCGCACACCGACTAATCGTTCGATAAACATCATTACTGCCAACAGTAGAGACATAATGCCTAGTTCAAGTAAGATGAAAGTGGCTGACGGGGGATATTTGCTTACATGCAACCACTGTTGCCAGCTATTATCTTCACGATACAAAAACATATTACCGTAATTGTTGTAGTAACGTAGTAGTAAAAATCCAACCAATCCAGCAAAACCCAGTAGAAGAGATAGTGTCGCGGGGCCAATTTTTGCTTTGCCTTCACTATAAGATAGCAGGTAACGACCGAATACCCAGCCTAATATCATCATCGCCAGCCAGGGCAATAGCGGATATTTGATAACCATCTCCGGTGTGGCATAGGTTGAAAATAAAAGTGCAGCGATAATCGATTGAGTATTTTCTTGCGGGGGCCACATTTGTAGTGTGAGCAGCTCACCAAAACCTATCCAGGCAAAGGCCATCAATAATAATGCAGTACTGGAAAATCGTCGAAGTAGAGCCATGCACATCATCGCAACACCGATGGCATACAGCACTTGTATGGTTATGCGCCCAGAAAATAATGAAATAATAGTGGGATCAAGTAAGGCGATAAAAGCACCGCGAAAAAGAATATCTTTATCGATTTTATTTCCATCAAAACCTTTGGCAACTTTTCGTTCGACACTGATGGCCAATGCAGTGCCAGCCAGGAAGACAAATACCGGCGCACACAAATGGCTAATCCAGCGGCTAAAAAAAGCAAAATCGGGTAATGCCGTACCCGTTATATATAGTGCAGCAGAGTCAGAAGAAATATGATTTGAATTGTAGGCCATCGATACATGATCCAGCACCATCAGGATCATCACGAAGCCGCGCATCCAGTCGATGGATGCTATTCTCTTTGAGTTAGCCATAGGCTATTATTTTTTATTAAGAGGGACAAAGTTAAATTTTTGACCGCCGATTGCCGCTTGATACATTAAACCGCCTTTGGCGTAGGTAAATGTTGCCATACCTTTTTGATACTGGCTTTTTGCCTGACTACCCGGCCCACCGCCAGCGGATGCGCCTGCGGTTGCCCCCGTTGTACTAGTGCTTGCCTGCGCACCTGCGGTGATAGCAACTGCCGAGGCTTCGGCTGAAAACTCGAAATTACCATTGGTAAAATCATCATAGGCGCGTTTGTCTTTGAAGAAAATAATTTGGCTAAATGCCTGTCCACCAGCCTGAAAGCCGAAGCTTAATTGAGTCATGCTAGTTTCGCCGGTGACTTTGCCTGCTCGGTAAACCTGACCGGTTCCATGTGCGCCGCCGATGCCTAATCCAGCTTTGCCAATGGTCGGGAATAATGCATAACCATAGGCAGAGTTAAAAAATGAATGGGTTTCTGTGGCAGCTTTGAATGATTTAACGGCATCATTATAACCATCAGCATAACTCAGTGGTGTGATGACTAATCCACTGAGCAGGCATAACGCAGTAAGTATCTTTTTCATGTTATTATTCCTTGCATTCGGTCAGATTCTTAGCGAGTGGATTTGATGCGAAACAGTGTAACAGTTTTGATCTCGTTTCAAAATTATTTGCTGGTTACTCTGGCATTCAGCCTTAAATAAATATTTTATTAAAATAATGCATATTTCAATATTAGAAAGGTCAGTATGTCGAAATCACTTGCTAATTTGATATAAGAAATCGCAGATTAAAAACCAGACAATAATGGCGTGTATTTGTGTTTGCCAAACTAAAATAGTTGAAAGTATATGAACCCCGTATCAGACAAAAATAACTTTCTTTATCTCGTGATCTCATTAGTGTTTTTGCTTCTGGTGGGCGCATTGGTAGAACAGTTTCCCAGTAAACTTGGGCAGCATTTATTTCAGTCGATTACCGTCATTACTCTGGCGACAGGTATTATTGGTATTAAATCTTCGCGACGCTGGTTTAATACGGGGGTCGGTTTCATAGTTTCTGTCATTTTGGTGGTCATGCTGGGCGTGCTACTCGATGTGTCAGGCATGAGCTATTTGCACTTGCTGATGTTAATTATTTTTTATTGCTGGGCGATCTGGCTGGCGGCCAGACAGGTTTTGTTTACCGGGCCGATTGATGGCAATAAAATAATCGGTGCTATCTGTATTTATCTATTAATGGGACTGATATGGACACTGTTCTATCTGTTTATCGCACAGGCGATGCCCAATGCCTTTAATGGCCTTGAACAGCAGGTCTGGTATGATAATTTTGCAGATGTGGCTTATTATAGTTTTGTTACGCTCACCACATTAGGGTACGGCGATATCAGCCCCATCGTTCCGATTGCCCGGTTCTTTGTGTATATGGAGGCCATTGTGGGCGTGTTTTATATGGCAATTCTGGTAGCAAGCCTGATTGGTATTAAAACATCTACGTTAACATCGGATAAAGATTAATCGGTTAGAGAAGATTTTATAATTTTCAGCACCTTCTTTTATTTAGAGGGATGTACGGCTTAACCAGTAGTTAAAAGAAAATAAGTTAAAAATTAAGGATGAAAAATGAACCACAGAGAATTTTCAAAAAATACCATTGAGGCTACCATCCGAGTCGGTCTGCTGGTGCTGCTTGCTATCTACTGTTTTAACATCATTAAGCCATTTATTCTGCCTGTCATCTGGGGGGTGATTATTGCGGTTGCAATATACCCCGTCTTTGCAAAGCTTAAATCCGCACTGGGGGGGAGAAATAAACTGGCATCGGTTGTGTATACGCTGGTTGCACTGGCTTTATTAATTACGCCCACGGTTATGATTGCTAATTCAGTAATTGATAGCTCCAGTATTATGGCTGAAAAATATGAGGCCGGTACATTGGAAGTTCCTCCACCGAATAACAGTGTTAAAGAGTGGCCGTTAATTGGTGAAAAAACCTATGATTTCTGGTTGCAGGCCTCAGATAACCTTGAGGTAACTTTAATAAAGTATAAAGCTGAAACCCAAAAAATTGGGGAAAGCATTATTTCCGGTGCTGCAGGTGCGGCGGGTACAGTTTTGCAGTTTGTATTGTCGATTATTATTTCCGGAATTTTATTAGCAAATGTAGACGGCGCTTATAAACTTGCCATCAAAGTTTTTAATCGGCTGACGAATATTAAAACGGGTAAGGAATATACCGATTTAGCCAAAGCTACAATTCGAAGTGTTGCGCAGGGGGTGCTGGGCGTCGCCATGATTCAGGCCGTGTTTTCTGCATTGGGCATGATGGTTATGGATGTTCCTGCCTGGGGGCTATGGACAATGGTGGTGCTGGTATTTGCCATTGCACAACTTCCACCCATACTGGTACTAGGTTTTGTTAGCGCCTATGTATTCTCGGTTGCCGAAACCACGCCTGCGGTTATCTTTTTAATCTATTGTCTTATCGTCAGTGCCAGTGATGGTTTCTTAAAACCATTATTTCTGGGGCGTGGGATGGC
>VAPK010110083.1_pt1 | contig 17642 bp, 17 predicted proteins | sample 3395031 | NCBI WGS metagenome assembly VAPK01 (sample SAMN08290443, study PRJNA428436) | hydrothermal vent metagenome | isolation source: Deep-sea hydrothermal vent chimney 1 | place: Pacific Ocean: Juan De Fuca Ridge
ACGGATAAGAGTGTTGGCGTTTATGATGTTGTGCGGCCGGTGGGCGAATATCGTGATCCGGTTACCGGAGAGTTGCTGGGCTATGAGGTTGCCCGGGTTGCAGATGCGCGATTAGTGCATTTTGGTGAAAATGAAGAAAAACCTTCCACCCTGGATGTTACCCGCGCTCATCAGGAAATTTTCAATAGTGACGTGCTGATACCGAAAGAAGAGCAGAAGCTTGATTTCAACTTTGTCCCCCGCCCGCCGGTGGAAGAGGTCGGGGGTGAAATTATGTCGGTATTTCAGGGGGTAGCTCAGATTGGCCAGTACAATATCGTGGTTCTCAATCTAGGTGAGCGTGAAGGCCTTGAGCCTGGGCACGTGCTGGCAATCTACCAGCGTGGTGTACGGGTACGGGATCCGAATAAAACCTGGAGCTGGAATACGGTGGATTTACCGGATGAACGTGCCGGTGTTCTGATGGTTTTTCGGGTTTATGAAAAAATGAGCTATGCACTGGTGATGGAAGCACAACGGCCACTGCATATTCGTGACCGGGTGACTAACCCATAATTTCTGCGGGTACAGTTGCAGCCGTACCTGTTCGCTGAAAAGCGAACCCGCAGCGGCAGATCCCTGTTATTTGATTCTGTCACTGCGAATGCCGTTTTATTCAGTATACTATCAGGGAAATGATGGAGCTGGCTTATGACTAAAACTGCAGAAATTCTCTCTGCCTGGCTGGCACTTAATCGTGCGCCTTATCTGGGCCCGATCAGCATTCAGCGTCTGCTGGAACACTACCCTTCTGTACTGGATATTTTCGAGGCATCAAATACGGAGCTAGCTGCCTGCGGGCTGGATAAACGACAAATTGAGAGTCTGTCTGCACCGGACTGGGCTGGCGTTGAGACCGACCTGCGCTGGCTGGAGCAGGATCGGGCACGAATCTGCGTACTCAGCGATGAAGATTATCCCTCCCTGTTAAGACAGATCCCGGATCCCCCGCCGCTACTTTATCTTTTTGGGAACCCGGAAGTCATCGGTTTTCAGCAGATTGCCATGGTTGGCAGCCGAACTCCTACGCCGATGGGCAAGGAAACAGCGCATACTTTTGGTGCTCATCTTTCGGCATTAGGTCTGGTAGTCACCAGTGGGCTGGCACACGGAATCGATGCAGAAGCTCATCGAGGGGCTGTGTCGGTAGGGGGGATGAGTATTGCGGTCACCGGCACTGGGCTGGATCGGGTGTATCCGGCGCGGCACCATGATCTCGCCCATGAAATTGCCGAAACAGGTGTGTTAGTGTCTGAATTTCCACTGGGCAGCCCGCCCCGGCCGGGGAATTTTCCTCGTCGCAACCGGATCATTAGCGGATTATCTCGCGGGGTGCTGGTGGTGGAAGCGGCGTTGCGTAGTGGCTCGTTGATTACTGCCAGACTGGCGCTGGAGCAAGGGCGAGAAGTTTTCGCGGTGCCGGGTTCAATTCATAATTCACTGGCAAAGGGCTGTAATGCTTTGATTCGTCAGGGTGCAAAGCTGGTAGAAACGGCGCAGGATATCCTTGAGGAATTTCCGGATTTTGCGACTGATACGGTGGTTGAATCATCTGAGAAAAGTGCTGTTCCAGCCTTTGAGCTGGATGAAGATTATCATAAGGTTTTGAAAAATGTAGGTTATGAGCCTACCTCGGTGGATAAAGTCGTGGAAAGAAGTGGATTGACTGTCGACGCGGTTTGCTCCATGCTCTTGGTATTGGAATTGCAAGGTTACGTTGCAACAATGTCAGGTGGTCGTTATTGTCTGACCCGATGAGGAAAATAACATGAAAGAAAACGTGCTCGACGTATTGATGTACCTGTTTGAAAATTACATGAGTGACGATATTGAATTTGATACCGATGAGGAATCACTGCGGGTGGAATTACAGCAGGCGGGCTTCCAGAGCATCGAAATAAGCAAGGCTTTTGAATGGCTGGAAGGTCTGGTTGCGTTGCAGGATTTTCCCGAAAAATTACCCCTGGTCAACACCAGTTCAATCCGCGTTTACACGGTGGAAGAAACCGAAAAACTGGATCTGGATGCGCGGGGCTTTTTGATGTTTCTTGAGCAAACCGGCGTGCTGGATCACAATACGCGGGAAATGGTTGTGGATCGCGTCATGGCGCTGGACGAAGATGAAATCGACATTGATCAATTGAAGTGGGTCACCCTGATGGTGTTGTTTAATCAACCCGGTCGTGAAGCGGCTTTTGCCTGGATGGAAGATCTGGTTTTTGAGGAAGCCCCCGGCGTTGTTCACTAGAAAATAAACATATTTTATATACCCATGCCCGCTTTTGCGGGCATTTGCTTTTTAACTATTACGGAAAAAAATGGAAAAAAGTCTAGTCATCGTAGAGTCTCCGGCCAAGGCCAAGACGATTAAAAAATATCTGGGCAAGGGATTTGAAGTCCTTGCTTCCTATGGTCATGTGCGGGATTTATTACCCAAGGAGGGCGCGGTTGATCCGGCGAATGACTTTGCCATGAAATATCAGATCATCGAACGCAATCAGAAACATGTTGATGCCATCGTCAAGGCCTTAAAAAAATCAGATAATCTTTATCTGGCAACGGATCCGGATCGCGAGGGTGAAGCGATTTCCTGGCATCTGTATGAAATACTCAATAATCAGGGTCTGCTGGAAGGTAAGAAAGTGGGGCGGGTTGCATTTCATGAAATAACCAAACGTGCGGTGAATGAGGCCATTGCTGATCCGCGTGAACTGTCCCAGGATATGGTCAATGCACAATTGGCACGGCGGGCGCTGGATTATCTGGTAGGCTTTAATTTGTCTCCATTATTATGGAAAAAAATTCGGCGTGGTTTATCTGCTGGCCGAGTACAAAGCCCGGCTTTACGTTTGATAGTCGAGCGTGAGTTAGAGATTGAAAAATTCAAGCCTAAAGAATACTGGACGATTGATGCGGAAGTCGAAGTCGGGATCAAAAAGGATAAGCAGGCTGTTAATGCCCGGCTTACCTATCTGGATGCAAAGAAGTTAAGCCAGTTTTCAATTAACACGGAAGCTAAAGCGAAAAAGGCTGAGCAAACGCTGGCGCAGGCTGCCAATGGTAAGTTGCGGGTTCAAAAAGTTGAGAAGAAAAAACGTAAACGTAATCCAACTGCACCCTTCACAACCTCGACCCTGCAGCAAGAAGCCGCACGTAAATTAGGTTTCACTACCAGAAAAACCATGAGCGTTGCCCAGCAATTATATGAAGGTACGGATCTGGGCGGGGAGACCGTTGGTTTGATTACCTATATGCGTACTGACTCGGTTAATTTAGCCGAGGAAGCGTTGGCGGAAATTCGTGACTATATTGAAAAACGCTTTGGTAAAAAGAATTTACCAGCCACTATTCGAGTCTATAAAACCAAGGCAAAAAATGCACAGGAAGCCCATGAAGCGATTCGCCCCACCTCGGTGAATCATGAACCGGCTGAGATCAAATCCCATTTAAGCAAAGATCAATTTCGTCTGTATGAGTTGGTCTGGAAGCGCACCATCGCCTGTCAAATGATTCACGCCAGCATGGATACGGTGGCTGTTGATCTCGCGGCGGGCGATGGCACTACACATCTTTTTCGCGCTAATGGTTCGGTATTGGTTGAACCAGGTTTTATGGCAGTCTATCTGGAAAGTGTCGATGACAGTAAAACGCCGGCAGATGACAAAGATCGTTTATTACCGCCAATGGAAGAAGGCGATGAACTGGATCTGTTGAAGGTTTTACCCGAACAGCATTTTACTGAGCCCCCCCCCCGCTTCTCGGAAGCTAGCCTGGTAAAGACGCTGGAAGAATACGGCATTGGTCGCCCTTCTACTTATGCCTCGATTATTTCGACGCTACAGTCGCGCGAATATGTGGACATGGATAAGAAACGTTTTATTCCAACCGATGTGGGACGTATAGTTAATAAATTTTTGACCGAGCATTTTACCCAGTACGTGGATTACGATTTTACCGCCCATCTTGAAGATGATCTGGATGCTATTTCACGCGGCGAAAAAAAGTGGGTGCCGCTAATGAAAAAATTCTGGAAGCCCTTTAAAGAACTGGTAGATGACAAAGACAAGAACGTGGATCGCAAGGATGTTACCCATGAAAAAATTGATGAGAAATGCCCCAAGTGTGACGGGCCGTTATCGATTAGATTAGGTCGGCGTGGACGGTTTATCGGCTGCGATGCTTACCCCGAGTGTGATTACACCCGCAATCTGAATGAAGATGCCGATAGTGAACCCGAAGTCATCGAAGATCGCAAGTGCCCGGATTGCAATTCTGATCTAATCATTCGCCACGGTCGTTATGGTAAGTTTATCGGCTGTAGCAGTTATCCCGATTGCAAACACATTGAACCGCTGGAAAAACCGCAGGACATGGAAGTGGAATGCCCCGAGTGCAAGCAGGGCAGCATGTTTAGGCGCAAGTCACGTAACGGTAAGATTTTCTTTTCCTGTGGACGTTATCCTGATTGTAAATATGCGGTTTGGAATGAGCCTCTAAAAGAAGCCTGTCCTGATTGCGGCTGGCCAATGTTGACGAAGAAAACAACCAAACGCCGTGGCACTGAAAAAGTCTGCCCGCAAAAGGAATGTGGTTTCAGCGAAAAAGTAGAAGCCGATGATGAGTAGAAAGATATTTTAAATTACCAGTAGGTTGGGTTGAACAACAGTGAAGCCCAACAATGCGCAATATTAACGAACACCGTTCGTCCTGAGCGAAGTCGAAGGAAGCTTGTCGAAGCATGAGCAGGATAGATTACTATTAACTCCAACTTTAATGAAATTAAAAACTATGTCAGAAAATAAAAACTTTGTTGCTATTTTAATGGGTTCAGACTCAGATTTACCGGTGGTTGAAGCCGGCATTGAAGTACTGAAAAAACTGAACATCCCGCTGGAAGTTAAAATTACTTCGGCACATCGCACCCCGGAAGATACGGTGATGTATATCGAAGATGCTGAAGCCCGTGGCTGTAAAGTATTTATTGCCGCAGCCGGACTCGCCGCACACCTTGCTGGTGCGGTGGCCGCACATACCTTGAAGCCGGTGATTGGCATCCCAATGGATGGTGGGCCACTCAAAGGCATGGATGCATTATTGTCTACAGTGCAAATGCCCGCTGGCATTCCGGTTGCAACTGTAGCTATCGGCAAAGCCGGGGCAAAGAATGCCGCCTACCTTGCCGCACAAATACTGGCCATCAGTGATGATGAGGTTGCGAACCGGGTCAAACAGGAACGAGCCGATAATGCCGATGTCGTGCGCCGCAAAGATGCGGAATTGCAGGCGAACCTGTAATTAGGGATGCCTGTATTTAGGATTGCCTGTATTTATCCGTTCGTCCTGAGCGAAGTCGAAGGATTAATCGGTTCCGCACAGCATATTCTTACGAAGATTTAAAGTCATAACAGAATGGTAAAGAGTGCAGATTTTTCTTAGTTATATATGAATGACAAAATCATCAGCGAAGCCGTGCAGGTTTTACGCAATGGAGGCGTGATCGCTTATCCGACAGAATCTGTTTATGGCCTGGGTTGTGATCCCGCCAACATTGAAAGTATTAAGCGTTTGCTGGCGGTTAAACAACGTCAACGTGACAAGGGACTGATTTTGATCGCCTCCGATTTTTTACAGCTTGAACCTTATCTGGTTGATATTGATGAACGTCTGCAACAACCGGTGCTGGCAAGTTGGCCGGGGCCGCATACCTGGTTATGGCCGGCTAAATCCGATCTCAGTCGTTGGCTGCGTGGCCAGCATGACACCCTTGCTGTACGCGTGAGTGATCACCCTCTTGTGGCAAAGCTGTGTAAAAATTTTGGTGGTGCATTGATTTCAACCAGCGCCAACCTTGCTCATCAATTTCCTGCTCGTACGGTACAAGAGGTGCGTGAACAATTTGCTGATGAACTCGATTATATTCTTGAAGGTGAAACTGGAAACCACCCTGCTCCGACGGAAATTCGTGATGTACTGAGTGGCAGTCTGATTCGTTCTATAGCAGAGAGAAGTCTGTAGCGATGGATTCCATCGTGCTTACCATTAAAACAGGGCAGGTAATATGATTATCAGCAATATGGAAATCATCCCCGGCAAGCGCATCAAGGCGCATATGGGATTAGTGCAGGGCAGTACTGTACGCACCAAACATTTTGGTCGCGACATTATGGCTAGCCTTAAAAATATATTTGGCGGCGAACTCAAGGGTTATACCGAGTTATTGCAGGAGGCACGGGAGGAAGCGGTGCGACGGATGACGGAGCAGGCTAAAGCCGTGGGTGCTAATGCGGTTATCAATGTGCGCTTTTCAACCTCATCCGTCACCCAGGGTGCAGCCGAACTGTTTGCTTACGGCACCGCGGTGGTGCTGGAGTAAGCACATGTATGATTTTATTGTTTTGGTAACGCTATTAGCTGTGGGTTATGTGTTTGGCCGCATTGCTGAAGCTCGGCATTATAAATCAATCATACAAAGGGAAGATGAGTATCGTGATTTGTTGGTGATTGCCAGCAAGATCCCGCCTTTGGGTGAGCAACTGGAAGCTTCAATTTTAGTAACGGGTAGTGTGGTAATTTCCGTTGATTACTTCAAACGATTTTTGGCCGGATTGCGTAGTCTGGTGGGGGGACGTATTGTTGCGTATGAAAGCCTGTTGGATCGAGCGCGGCGTGAAGCCCTGTTACGGATGAAGCAGGAGGCCCGAAAAGTCGGCGCGAACAAAGTTTTCAATATCAAGCTGGAAACCGCTTCTATATCTAAAAATGCCCGTGGCGGAGTTGGTTCTATCGAAGTGCTGGCCTATGGCACTGCACTGGTGCCAGTTTCTACCTGAAATTGTAGGGTGGATTTTAACTCTGTGGTCGAATAAATTCGACCCTACAATTTGTTAGGGCGTTTGAATAACAGCTCAGGGACATTACGCTGGACTACCAAAACCCAAAAATCCCCGAAGGGATCAATGTAAGCGAAACTCATCCACTAAAAGAGTTCGCCCTGCTTAGCTCGGCGGTGATTGCCGGTGTCCTGTTGATTACATTGCTGATAAGTTTATCGGTCGACTGGCTGGTGCGATATATTCCATTTGAATATGAACAACAGCTGGTACAAAAATATGAACCCGAACTTAAAGATCGAGACGAGGTTGATGCTTATCTACAAATCTTAGCGGATGAACTTGCAGTGGCGATGGAATTGCCTGCCGGGATGAAAATTACTGTTCATTATGTCAACGACGATACGGTTAACGCCTTCGCAACATTGGGTGGTCACATAATGGTCTTTCGTGGTCTGCTGGAAAAGCTACCCAGTGAGAATGCATTAGTGATGTTGTTAGGGCATGAAATGGCGCATATTAAATTACGTCATCCACTACGGGCGATGGGTAAGGGCATGGTGCTCAGTGTATTATTCAGCATGGTTCTGGGGCAGTCCTCCGATGCGGCCAGTCAATTGATGAGTAATGCCGGGATGATGACCATGTTAGGTTTTAGCCGTGAACAGGAAGAGGATGCCGATGAAGAAGGCATGCAAGCCATGTGGCGTTATTATCATCATGTTGCCGGTTCACTGGCCTTGTTTGACGTGTTGCAAAAGGCCATGCAGAAGCAGGGCGCGTATGTTCCTGCCCTGCTTCGCTCACATCCACAGACAGCGGATCGAATAACGCATTTACGAGAAATACAGAAAACGCGGGGCTGGATAGCACAAGGTACGTGGCATCTAATTCCTGCTAATATACTTGAAAAACTAAGCAAAGATAAATCTATGCTTATAGAATCTAAGTAGCGGTTTAGCGCGGATGGCGATGTTTATTGTATTCGTGCAGAGTTACGAAATTATTTTTTAATGAGTGCCAGTAATTGATTCATCCACTGTTGGATAGACTTTTCTGAATTTGAATCATTTGTTCGTAGCGCATCTTCTATTTTTTTACACAGCGTGGTGACTTCATGGAATCCATAGCTGCCTGCTGTCCCTGCCAGATTATGCACTAACCGCTGAAAATCACTGTTTGCAGTGGGCGTTGATGCATTCAGCCAGTTATGTCCTGCTGCAGTTATTTGCTCCAGACGTGCGGGCAGGTCAGTGTAGAACTGTTGTTTAAGCACATGGAGTTTAGTTTGAATATCGGTGAATTCATCGGTCATAACTGTTTTCCTGCAGTGTGCAAAATAATTGATTTCAGGTTCTAAGGCAAATCCCGAACTGTCAGCAAATCTGTTAAAATATCAGTATGGATATTTCTCACATTCTCGACCCTCTCAATGATGCTCAACGCCAGGCCGTCTGTGCGCCGGCGGGGCATGTTCAAGTCCTTGCCGGAGCCGGTAGTGGTAAGACCCGGGTGCTGGTGCATCGGATAGCCTGGTTGCTACAGGCGGAAGGGGTTTCACCCTACGGGGTGCTAGCGGTGACCTTTACCAATAAGGCTGCCGGCGAAATGCGGGGACGCATTGAACAACTGCTGAACATTCCGGCCAGTGGTCTCTGGGTAGGCACCTTTCACGGTATCGCTCACCGTCTGTTACGCATGCACTGGCAGGAAGCACAACTGCCGCAGGACTTTCAGATCATGGACAGTGATGATCAGTTGCGAACTTTACGTCGGCTGATTCGAGAACAGGGTATTGATGAAAACCATTACCCGCCGCGTGAAGTGCAATGGTATATCAATGCGCGTAAAGATGAAGGTCTGCGCCCGGATAATATTGATTGTAATAATGATCCGCATCTGCGCCAGATGATTGAGATTTATCGTGCTTATGAAACCATGTGCCGTCGTTCAGGGCTGGTGGACTTTGCCGAGCTGCTCTTGCGTGCTCATGAGCTGTGGTTAAAACAACCCGCGCTATTACGCCATTATCAACAACGCTTTAAACATATTCTGGTGGATGAGTTTCAGGATACCAATGCCATTCAATATGCCTGGATACGGATGCTGGCGGGGGGAGATAGTTATGTCTTTGCCGTGGGTGACGATGACCAGTCCATTTATGGCTGGCGCGGTGCGCGGGTAGAAAATATTCATCAATACAGTAAGGACTATGCCAATACCTCAATTTTCCGACTGGAACAAAATTACCGCTCTAGCGGCAATATCCTTAACGCGGCGAATGTGCTGATTGCCAATAATAGTGAACGCATGGGGAAAAATCTCTGGACGGATGGTAGTGACGGGGAAAAAATCCGGATTTATGGGGCTTTTAATGAACTGGATGAAGCCAATTATATCGCCGGACAAATTCAGGACTGGGTCGATGGCGGGGGCCTGCGTAGTGAGTGTGCCCAGCTATACCGCTCGAATGCCCAGTCACGCGTACTGGAAGAAGCTTTAATCAAACATGATATTCCTTATCGGATATATGGTGGCCTGCGATTTTTTGAACGTCAGGAAATTAAAGATGCATTGGCCTATTTGCGCTTAATTAACAATCATCAGGATGATGCTTCTTTAGAACGTATCATCAACCTGCCTACGCGTGGTATCGGCAACCGCACCATTGAAGTCCTGCGTGAAATGGCGCGTAGCAATGAACTCTCCATGTGGCAGGCCTTATGGAAAATGCAGGAAGAGAAAGCTCTGCCTGCCCGTGCACTGGGCGCGTTGAAAAATTTTGCTGAGTTAATTGCTTCACTAAAACAGGCTACATCAAATTTAAACCTGGCTGAAAAAATTGAGCAGATAAATCAGCACAGCGGTCTGATTGAACACTATAAAAAAGAAAAAGGCGAGAAGGGGCTGGCGCGAATAGAGAATTTGGAAGAACTGGTCAATGCCGGTCGTTCATTTAATATTGATGATTACGACAGCGAACTGCCCGAGATGGATGAAGTTACCGCTTTTCTTTCTCAGGCAGCATTGGAGGCGGGTGAAACGCAGGCGGATGAATGGGACGACTGTGTGCAGTTGATGACGCTACACTCCGCCAAAGGGTTGGAGTTTAAACAGGTGTTTCTCTGTGGCATGGAGGAAGATCTTTTTCCCCATCGTCGATCCGCCGAAGATCCTGTGCGTCTGGAAGAAGAGCGCCGGCTTTGTTACGTGGGGATGACAAGAGCAATGGAACGCCTGAGTTTATGTTATGCCGAAAAGCGCAGACTCTATGGGGATGATAAATACACCCGGCCTTCACGTTTTCTTAGCGAAATCCCAGAAGAGTATATCGAAGAAGTACGGATGCAGAGTTTTTCAACGCCAGTTGCTTATAACTCCGCCCCGTCATACGTGCAGGAAGAAAATGAAACCGGACTGCAACTCGGTCAACGCGTTTATCATCAGAAATTTGGTGAAGGAGTGGTCTTAAATTACGAAGGCCAGGGCCGTCATGCTCGAGTACAGGTTAATTTTTCAAGTGCGGGCAGTAAATGGTTGGTGCTTGAGTATGCGAATCTGGAATTGTGTTAGAACTGAAGTCGCGATGACCTGGATCAATGGCCTTTATAGACGGACAGGATTATACTGCCGACTGTCATTTCAACAGCCCTTGCTATGTTTACTATAAGCTGCAAAAAAAATGTGATTTATCTGCAGATCATTTTGTTTCTGGCGGGTTCATTTAGCCTGTTGATACAGAATGCTATGGCTACCACCTGTTCCCTGCATGATAAAAATATGAACATGTCAATGTCGATGGGGCGGCCGATGACGTCGGCCAGGCTGGATACTAATCAAGCAAATGAAAAATTAATTACTCATACCAATAAAAAAACTAGTAACAAATGCTGCGATAATTGCAACTGCATTGGTCATAGTTGTGGCATGAGTTGCTCCATGATTCACTCTATGGCGATGAGTACACTTACGACTAACAAGTTTTTTGTGCGCCAGAGTAAACCTGATATGTATATCTCACCTCCTGATGGGATTTCGGAATACCCCGAACAACGTCCCCCTCGATTTTAATTCCCCAGTAAGATGGTTGGATTTATCCAGCTGATTGATCTATGTTATATCCGAGTATGGCAAATTGATTTGTATTGTCGGTCTATGCGATTGATTTGTTGTGCTTGATTATAAAAAAATTCATTGAGGAATTAATTATGTTATTTAAAGTATCAGCACTTGCATGTGCTATGAGCATGGCGGTGTATGGAAATGCGTGGGCCGAAACCGAAATTGAAAAATTAAGAACAGAAGTTGACGCACTGAAAACTCAGGTTGAAAGTGCGGGGGAATGGAAAACTTCAGTGACCCGAGTACATCTGGCCGGTTATGCGGATGTGGGCTACATCGATACTAAATCAGGCACCGGTTCATTTAATGTTGGCACCTTCTCGCCTATTTTTCATTATCAGTTCAATGAGAACGTCATGCTTGAAGCTGAGCTGGAATTCAAAATTGATGAGGAGGGGAAAACCGAGGTTGCTCTGGATTACATGACCATCGATGTTTTCATGGGTGATTATGCGGCTCTGGTGGTTGGTAAATTTTTGAGTCCACTGGGCCAGTTTCGTCAAAACTTGCATCCCTCCTGGATCAATAAAATGGCTTCGGCTCCAGTGGGTTTCATGCATGATGAAGCAGCACCGAATGCAGAAGTCGGGGCGATGGTAAGAGGCGGTTTTCCCATGTCTGGCATCTATGCTAACTATGCCGCCTATCTAGGTAATGGCCCGGTGCTGGAAGTTGATGGAACTGAGGTCGATAAGATTGAAACCCCCGGAATAAACAAAGATGGTGATGGTAAGAAATCCGGTGGTGGGCGTTTTGGCCTGTACATGCCCGCACAAAAACTGGATCTGGGCGTGTCTGCGGCAACCGGTAAAGTCTCCGTGCGTTCCGGTTCATCTGCTGCTGGCTTTACCTATGATAATGGGCGTAACTATGATGTCCTGGGTGCCGACTTTACCTGGCATCTAGATCAGATTGATGTGCGTGGTGAATATATCAAGCAGAAATATGCTGCGCAAAGCAGTAGTGCCGCACCGGATGCCGGTACCTGGGAAGCCTGGTATGTACAGGCGGCTTATGGTTTTGGTGCTGCAAAATGGGAAGCCGTTGTGCGCTATGCTGAGTATGACACCCCCACAGATAGCAAAGATCGTAATCAGAGCATGGTGGGTCTGAATTATCTGTTTGCCAGTAACGTAGTGGGTAAGGTGGATTATGAATTTAATGAGAATCCCAATGCCGGACTGACAGCAAACGATCGCCTGTTATTGCAACTGGCCTATGGCTTCTAAGGAGAATTAAAAATGAAATTTAAAACAGCAATGTTATATAAGACTATCCTCGCTGCTGCATTAATTGCGATGGCTGGAATTAGCACGTCGGCCATGGCGGCTGAAAAAGAGCCAGGTGACTTTGGTCGTGGTGCCATGCAATGGGTGGATAATTGCGGGCGCTGTCATAATGTTCGTGATCCAAAAGAACTGCGCGACGATCAGTGGGTCAGTACGGTCTATCATATGCGGGTTCGTGCCGGCCTCACCGGTCAGCAGACCCGGGATATTTTAACCTTCCTGCAGGCCAGTAACTAAGTTACTGAGTTATCCATTAGCCGGGTATTTAATGACCGCTGAGACAGGTTTTGGCGGTCGATAGATGCCCGGTTTTTTTATCTTCTTCGCGAGTGTTCGCGTATTAACCATCGTTACTGGCGATACTGGGATTGATGGACTCTGGTTCAGTGAATAATGGCAGCTTCGTTTTCGCGGCTATCCGGTTCGAGCCAGTCGGATTCAAATCTGAGTTCGTTGGGTTTACCAATGTAGTGACCCTGTGCAAAATCAACGCCGAAGCTTTTCAGTAGAATCAGGGTTTCTTCATTTTCGACAAATTCGGCAATGGTTTGTTTGTGCAGAGCATGGGCGATCTGGTTCATGGATTTGACCATCGCCTGATCGACACTGGAACCGGCCAGACCTTTGACGAAGGAACCGTCAATTTTTAATTTATCGACGGGTAGATGTTTGAGGTAGGTGAAGGAGCAGAAGCCGGTGCCAAAATCATCGAGTGCAAACTGGCAGCCAATTTCCTTGAGTTTATAAATAAATTGACTGGCAGCGGTAAGATTGGAGATAGCTGCTGACTCGGTAATTTCGAAGGTCAGAGTGGAAGGATCGAGCCGGGTTTCACGTAACAGGCTTTGGATCATGGGCAGGAGTTGTTTGTCTTCGAAGGCACGGCCTGAAAGATTAATGGCAAAACGCGATGACTGACCGTCATCATGCAGGCTGGCCAGTTTTTTTACTGCCGCTTCGACAGTCCAGCGATCTACATTGTTGATCAAGCCAAAACGTTCGGCGGCAGGCATGAATCCTCCGGGCAGGATGGTATCGCCATTTTTCATTTTCATGCGCAGTAGGACTTCGTAATCCTGTACGCTGTTTTCAGCAATCGACATGATGGGCTGGAAGGCGAGGGTAAAGCGATCCTGTTCGTAGGCGTCACGTACGCGGGTGGCCCAGCCGATATCCTCGGCCATACCATCTTTTTCCTTATCTTCCGGGGTCGATAGATGCACACAGTTACGGCCCTGAGTCTTGGCAATATTACAGGCGAGATCCGCATGCAGTAGGACATCTTCTGCCGATGGGCTGTCGCTGGTGATCATGGAAATGCCGATGCTGCAGGTAATGTTAAAGGACTTTCCACTGTCGAGATAACGAAAATCTTCGAATAATTTACGAATGTTTTCGGCCACTTGATTTGCCGCCGGAGTATCAAGATTATAAAGCAGTATCGTGAACTCATCACCGCCGAAGCGGGAGAGTAGATCACCTTCACGAATATTGTCGTGTAACATCCGGGTACATTCGAGTAGCAGGCGATCACCGGCGGCATGGCCGAGGGTGTCATTGACGTATTTGAACTGATCCAGATCCAGATAAAGCATGGCGCATTCCGCACCATTGCGGGCGACGCGAGTGACTAGACGCTCGAGCTCCTGCATGAAATATTTCCGGTTGAACAGACCGGTGAGTGAGTCATGCTGTGCCTGCCAGGTGAGTTCATGTTCAAAGGCTTTTTGCGCAGTGATATCGCGAGCCGTGCCGGTAAAGCCGATCAGGGTATTATGTTCATCAAATTGCGGGCGAGCATTAAAACTTAGATGGCGCAGGCTGTCGTCCCGATCAAGGTGGGTAGTTTCATAATTAAGGAGTTCCTGTCCCTGTTTTAGACTGGCTAGCGCATCCTGATCCCGTTCGATGGATTCGGGAGACTGAAAATCGGTAAACATGCGGCCGATCATTTCTTCTGGGCTATAACCATAAATTCGGGTCACTGCATCGTTAAGGTAGGTCCAGTGGCCTTCCGCATCCATACTCCAGACCAGATCATGTGCGAGTACCACTAGATTGCGATAACGTGCCTCGGCTTCGACCAGCTTCTTTTCAGCGGCTTTGCGATCAGTAATATCGGCAACCAGACAGGTGATGTATTCCTGATTGTGCATATGCATAGGATTTAAGCGTACCGTGACCGAAAGCTTATGCCCCATGCGATGCAGGCCGCAGCTTTCCTGCTCTTTTTCTAACTGACCGGAATCGGAAAAAATATCCGGTAGCAGAATGCCCAGGGGTTTGCCGTGGACTTCATCACCGTGGTAGCCGAATAGCTCTTCAGCGGCAGGGTTGAAGGTTTCAATTTTGCGATCCTGATTGACGACAATAATGGCTTCGGCAGCGTGATCGACAATGGCGTGGGTATAGGATTCCTGATCACTGAGTCGACTGAACAGACGCCCTAATGTTTGAATTAACGAACCGATTTCATCGACGGAGCGGGGACGCAGTCGGTGTGCAAGATCATTATAATTGGAAGCACCGTTGTTGTGGACCAGCTCATGTACCGGGGCCAGTGACTGATTGAGACCCCGGATGATAAGTAGGGTCAGAGTTAGGGACATCATACTCATGAACACCCAGATAGCAATGATCTCGGTGGGCATAAAGCCGGTTTGCCACCAGTAGTAGCGTAGTAAAATTGCGGTGCAGAGCACCGGCATGAAAGCACCAATCAGCAACATTTTGGATTTCATGCTGACATGCACCTGGGTGTATCCAATGTGATGCGCCAGCCGCCCCAGCGTGGACAGTGACATCAGATAGCCGGGCAGGCCCGCCATGATAGCGACTACCAGTTGCAGCAGAATAACCTGCAGCAGTCTGATATAGACGGTAGTGCCTTCAGGATATAGTCCATACCAGTGTTGAATCGTTGGCACGCTCAGCGCATAAATTAGAAAGACGGCCCAGTAGTTGTCGCTGAAGTTGTTGAGACGTCGATTAAAAATTTCAGGTAGAGTGGATTGATTTGGGTGTTGCTCGACCCAGCGGGTGATGGGACTCAGGTAGCGGGTGAAATGTATGGCTTGTCCCAGTGCTAGTAGCAGTGACATGGCGATCAGTGACAGTCCCGCAGGCCAGTGAAATATGATGGACTGATCGAGGACACCAAAATCGACCGCAACAGCGTATCCCAGCACGGGGGTAATGGCAAAACTGATAGTGGCAAGTAAAAGCAGACGTTTTTTCAGAGACGTTAGCGTGTGTTCCATAAATCTAATTATGCCTGTATGGTTTGTTTCAGCTTAATGTTTAAGAGCGGGTGACCTTGAAGTACATTAATCAAGACTAACTTAACGATTACATTAACCGAAGTCACGGGCAGGAACTGCAAACTAAGTTGCAAATAATGGCAGAAAGAAGTTAAGTGCGCCAGAAAATATTTACCACATAGTTAGCTTCGATTGTTAATGTCATTCCGAGTTAAAATGCTTAAACTCGTTGAATTAGCGGAAATTATTTTTTGGCTGCAAATATCAGAATTTTATAATTTGGTAAGAGGCAAATATGAAAAGACGTGAATTTATAAAAAAAACCAGCGCCGGCGGGCTGCTCGCTGGAAGTTTGATGACGACGGCACCGGCGGTTCATGCGGGAACAAAAATTAAATGGAAAATGGTCACCACCTGGCCTAAAAATTTCCCCGGACTAGGGACAGGTGCAAACAACCTCGCCCGCCTTATTACCGAGATGAGTGGCGGCCGTTTAAAGGTCAAGGTTTATGGCGCAAAGGAGTTGGTGCCAGCCTTTGAAGTTTTTGATGCGGTCTCTCGTGGCACGGCACAAATGGGGCACGGTGCGGCCTATTACTGGAAAGGTAAAGTACCGTCGGGACAATTTTTTGCGGCGGTGCCCTTTGGCATGAATGCACAGGAAATGAACGCCTGGCTCTATTATGGTGGGGGCGAAAAACTCTGGAAGGATCTCTATCAGCGTTTTAATATTATTCCGGCAGCAGCGGGTAATACTGGCGTACAGATGGGGGGCTGGTTTAACAAGGAAATTAATTCAGTTGCGGATCTTAAGGGTTTAAAAATGCGGATTCCCGGCTTGGGTGCGGAAGTCCTGAAACGTGCAGGGGGAACGCCGGTGAGTCTGCCTGGTGGGGAAATTTATACCTCGCTACAATCGGGTGCGATTGATGCAACGGAATGGGTGGGGCCGTATAACGATCGTGCCTTTGGTTTATACAAGGCGGCAAAATATTATTATTATCCCGGTTGGCATGAACCAGGCAGCGTGCTTGAAGCGTTGGTGAATAAAAAAGCCTATGACGCACTTCCCGATGATTTACAGAGCATTGTGATGAATGCCTGTAAGATCGTGAATATCGATATGTTATCAGAATACACCGCACGCAATAACGAAGCCCTGTATGCACTGGTGAATAAATATAAGGTTAAATTGCGCCCCTTCCCGGATGAAGTACTAAAAAAATTGGCAGAATTGTCAGAAGATGTGGTCAGGGATGTGGCGGCGAAAGATAAATATGCAGAAAAAATTTACCAGTCTTTTATGGATTTTCGTGAACAGGCCATGGCCTGGCACAAAGTGTCAGAGCAGGCTTTTTTGCGAGCACGGGATTTGTAATATTCACCAGTAGGTAAGCTGGGCATAAATACCGTGGACCACAAGCACTTCCTTCGCCCGCCCACTTTGATTTTTTTTGGCTAACAATCAATGTTAGCTGTATGAATATGCCCCTATGGGATGTAAGTAAAACTACAGAGAATATACTCTATGTTAAATAGTATTATTAAAAATGAACATGCATGATCATTTTCAAGACGGCAGCAACTATTTTTCAGATATACATTTTTTGTACTAATTGATCTTATAATAATTAATTTTTTTAATGAATATTTGGAATAAAGTATTTATAGAGACATTTTCAATTTCATTAATGGCTGCATTACTTCTTCAGGTTTTATTACAGCTAACAATAGCAGTTGAACACCGTGTCGCTAGATTCTTTAAAGAAAAGGCAACTTTAAAAGCAAAAATTCTTCGAGCACTATCAACCTGGGCCATACTTTTCAGCTCAAAGCTGATAATTTTAGAGGCAATAAATATATCCTTTGGTAATAGTATTGTATTCGACGGCCCAATACATGGTCTGGTTGCGTTTATTGTCGTTGTAATTACAATAATTATTTCTGAACAGATATTCTTATGGATACATCGTTCACTGGCATAATGGCGCACCAAAGTTCAAGTATTTGCTGATGCAGGAAAGTAAGTGCCAGTCAAAAACAGCGATAGAATATATAATATGCGTCATTCTTTAATGATTTTATACAATTATTGAAATATG
>VAPK010249428.1_pt1 | contig 17629 bp, 18 predicted proteins | sample 3395031 | NCBI WGS metagenome assembly VAPK01 (sample SAMN08290443, study PRJNA428436) | hydrothermal vent metagenome | isolation source: Deep-sea hydrothermal vent chimney 1 | place: Pacific Ocean: Juan De Fuca Ridge
GCATTTGAATGGCTTACCTGTCTTAATGCTAGTCCCCTGACAACCAAGGTTAATGTCTGACTTCCTGCTATTCCACCCATGCTTGCAACAATCGGCATTAATACCGCTAAAGCAACAATTTCTTCCAGTGTTGCTTCAAATAAACCGATTACCCACGAAGCTAAAAAGGCAGTAACCAAGTTTACGCCTAACCAAACGGCACGTCGTTTTGCACTGGTCATAACGGGAGCAAACATATCCTGCTCTTCATCTAACCCAGCCATGCTCATAATAGAATGGTCAGCCTCTTCTCTAATGACTCCAACGACATCATCAATCGTCACTCGACCCATTAAACGTCCATTTTCTGCAATAACAGGCGCAGAGAGCATTTGCCTCTGCTCAAACATCATCGCAACATCATGAGCCGGCATTAAATAAGAAACACCTTTTATCTTAGCATCCATAGCATCTGCAACTTTCGTTGAAGGTGGGTTAGATAATAAGTCTGCTAGTGTCAACACTCCCAGTAAATGATCAGAACGGTCGACAACAATTAAACTGTCCGTTGCTGCAGGCATATCTCCTCTTTGGTGTAGATAGCGCATTACAACCTCAAGAGTCACATCAGGTCGAATGGTTAAAACATCCAGAGACATAAGTCCTCCAGCTGTATGCTCATCATAACTTAATGCGGATTCCAGGCGGTTTCTTTCATGAACCCCCATAGTCTCCATTACTTCTGACAATAAAGGCTCAGGTAAAACATGCAACAAATCCACCATGTCACTGGATTCAAGGTTTTCTGTTGCTTTAATTAAGTCTCGCCTATCTGTTATTTTTAATAGGCTCTGTCCAACTTCTGTATGCACCCGCACAAGAATCTCGCCCATTACATTGGGAGGAATAACTTTCCAAATTTTAGATCGCTGCTCAATATCCAATGCCTCGAGCACATGTGCGGTTTCCGCAGGAAAGAGGGAGTGAACAAAATCCCTAATTTGAACCTGTGAACCAGTCTCTAGCAATTCAGTCGCTTGAACTAATAAATTTTCATTTTTTTCTTGGTTTAGAATTGATGACGGCATAAGGTAAGCATAATAAATAAAAGGTTAAAAGGGGGGCTAAGGTAACTTTATAACTTGGTAGAGCCAGTGGAAATTTATCAAAAAGAGCATTGATAATTTGCACCTACGGAGTTTCATCAGAAGACTTGTTACTCTACTTTTCGTATCCCTAGCAAGCAAAGTATAAAAACTATTCGATGGCGAGTTAAATTTGTAGTTTTAACAAATAAGTAGGGGATCAAAATTATTTTAACATTTTGAATCAATAAACCTTGGAAGTGAGACTTTAGCCTCGCCTGACTCGTGCGAGGCTAAAGTCTCACTTCCAAATGTTAGAATAAATATTGTTAGCTACTTATATCTTCACGAGTAACAGTCTTTTGGATACAGGTTTTAACCTGCACCTACAGTAATGGATAAGTTTTTAAAATAGCTTTATCAACTATTCTTTAACAATCTTAGCGTAACTCTCTATGACGAGTAATTACATTTAAGTCTCCCTTGCTAAAATATTTAACCAGCATTTCAACTATATATACTGACCGGTGCTGACCACCAGTACATCCAATCCCAATAGTTAAATAACTACGGTTATCCGTATCAAATCGCTCCACCCATTTCTCAAGAAACAAACATATATCTTGAAATAAATTTTGGGCATCTTCTGATTTATTTAAAAAATCTATAACGGGCTTATCTTTCCCTGTAAAGCCTCTTAAAGTAGCATCCCAATATGGGTTGGGCAGGCAACGTACATCAAACATAAAATCCACATCAAGAGGCACACCATGCTTGAAACCAAAAGACTGAAACTGTAATGACAAATGCTGTTTATCATCTTTTTCTAAATGACTTTTAATCAGTGCACGTAATTGCTGAACAGTAGTTCGACTGGTATCCATAACAATATTAGCATGATTCAACACTGTTTTTAACATCTCTTTTTCTATTCCCAATGCCTCTTTCAAAGCAACTTGAGGATTAGTTAAAGGGTGCTTTCGTCGTGTTTCACTATACCTTTTAAGCAAAATATCTTCTTCTGCCTGTAAAAATATAATCTCGCAGTCTACCCCTTGACTTCGAATAGTGCTTAAAATCTCTGAAAAACACAATAAACTTTTACTCTGATTTCGCGCATCAATGCCTATTGCAGTTTTTGTATAGGTTAAGGGATCGGCAGGCATCACTTGACTAGCAAACCCTGGAAGCAATGTGATTGGTAAATTATCAATACAATAATACCCACAATCTTCCAAAGTATCCAAGACAATACTTTTACCAGACCCCGAAAGCCCACTAACAATTAAAAGCTTCATATTTTTACATTTAAAGGGCAAAAGATAATAAAACCTTTTGCCCTTTAAATGACTACCTATGACTTCCTGTTTTTTCTTTATGCTTGATAATTTGACGATCTAACTTATCCACCATATTATCAATTGCTTGATACATATCAGCTTTTGTATCATCAGCAAATAATTTTGCACCACTAATCTGTACTGTTGCTTCAGCTTTTTGCTCTAACTTTTCTACTGTTAAAACAACATGAACATCTGTCACATTATCAAAATGACGTTTAAGTTTACTTATCTTTTCTTCTACATGGGTTCTTAATGAATCTGTAACCTCTACATGGTGACCCGTTACACTTACTTGCATGAAATAACTCCTTATTAAAAAACTTTCTATCAATCGTCATAAAAGACGCTTTCTTTGGCTTGAAGGTGGAATAGACATAGCCTCACGATACTTGGCAACCGTTCGCCTGGCAACATTTATTCCTTTTTCTTTCAAAACACCTGACATTTTACTATCACTTAATGGTTTTGCCAGGTTTTCATTTTCAACCATTTCTTTTATAAATGCTCTTATTGCAGTTGCAGAGCATTCCCCACCACTCTCTGTTGAAACATGACTGGAGAAAAAATATTTAAATTCTACTATACCATTAGGCGTATGCATATATTTCTGAGTGGTTACCCGCGATATTGTTGACTCGTGCAACTCTAATTCTTCAGCAATATTTCTTAATACCATGGGTTTCATGGCGATAGCCCCATTTTCAAGAAACCCGGTCTGCTTTTCAACAATACTTCTGGCAACACGTACCAAAGTATCATTTCTACTATGCAAACTTTTAATAAACCACTTTGCTTCTTGCAAGTGCTCTTTCATACTGGTATTTTCTTTACTATTATCAGCTCTCTTTATCATGGCAGAATAAACAGAGTTAACCCGTAATTTTGGCGATATATCAGGATTTAACCCAACAACCCACTCACCTTTACGCTTGGAAACGAAAACATCAGGCACAATATATTCAGAATTTTCTGTTTGTATTTTAGCACCAGGCTTGGGATCCAGGCTCCTGATTAAAGCAATAACTTCAGCCAACTGATACTCAGACAAAGTAAGTTTCCGCATAAGCTTTGCTTGCTCATGGTTCGCTAACAAATCCAAATGACGACGCACTAACTCCATGGCTTCATTTTTATAAGCCACTGTATCTGCAAGTTGTTTTAGCTGAATCGTTAAGCAATCGGCTAAATTTCTAGCAGCAATACCAATAGGGTCAAAATTTTGCACTCTATGCAAAACCCCTTCAACTTCATCCAGTTCCAAATCTTCCAACTGTGACAGCAATCCCTGGAAGATATTTTCAATTGATTCACTAATATAACCATCCATATTAACTGAATCAATAATAGCAATAGCAATAGCCCTGTCTCTTTCAGAAATAGAAAGCATATTTAGTTGCTCTAATAAATACTCATGTAAACTAACGGGTTTACTTCGCTGAGCTTCAAAATCATTTGTTTCTTGTGCTGCAAGCGTAGGCTGTGTATTTTCATAAACATCGTCCCAGGTAGAATCTACAGGCAATTCATCCGGCATATCAGTTTGAGAGCCTTCACTTGTTATTTCATCTTGGCGCTCAGCTTCAGGCTTCTGCTCATCGTTCTTTTGAGCACTTACAACTTCCTCTTCAACTTCCAGCATCATATTAGATTCAAGTGCTTGTTGAATTTCTTGCTGTAAATCTAATGTTGATAGCTGTAATAACTTAATCGCCTGCTGTAACTGAGGCGTCATAGTTAAACTTTGACCGATGCGTAGCTGTAACGATTGCTTCATTAAATAATTTTATCCAACTTAAATATCATATAAATATCTATAAACTGAAGTTATCACCCAAATATACTTTTCTGACTTCTTCATTGGCGACAATTTCTGCCGTACTCCCCTCGGCAATAACTTTTCCTTCATTAAGTATATAGGCTCTGTCACATATTTCCAGTGTTGCCCTCACTTTATGTTCGGTAATTAACACACCAATTCCACGTTGCTTTAAATGCGCTATAATCGCCTGTAGATCAATCACTGAAATAGGATCTACTCCGGCAAAAGGTTCATCCAATAAAATAAACTGCGGATCAGTGGCTAAAGCACGAGCAATTTCAACTCGCCGTCTTTCACCCCCCGACAAACCGAGCGTAATCTGGTCGCGTAAATGGCTAATGCTAAATTCATCCAACAATTCCTCAATGAGTACTTCGCCTTCGCCTTTTGTTAAATCGGCTCGAATTTGTATCACAGCACGTAAATTTTCAACCACTGTTAATTTACGAAACACTGATGGTTCTTGGGCTAAATAACCGACCCCAAGCCTTGCACGACTATGCATGGGGTAATGGGTAATATCCGTATCATCAAGGAATATTTTACCTTTATCCGCTTGAACCAAGCCAACCAGTATATAGAAGCTGGTTGTTTTACCCGCACCATTGGGTCCAAGTAAGCCAACAACTTCACCGCTATCAACATGTAAAGAGACTTCATTGACAACACAGCGCTTATTATAACTTTTAACTATCTGTTTTGATGCTAGTCTTGTCATTCAGCAACCTGGTTTTTTGACTTTGCTTTAAACACCGAATGTACACGCTTAGAGTCCGAGGATTTTTCTCCAGCCTTAATCAAGGCATTTTTACTATCATAAACAATTAATCGACTGGCAGACCGGCTGCTTCCTTGAAAAACGACCGCTTCTTCAATCAAAATTAGTTTGTTTTTAGCGGGATAATATTCTCCGGTTAAACCTTGCCCTCGAATTTCTTCTTTTCCTACACCAGGAAGTTGCCTGAATTTTGCTGGCTTACCCGTAAAAACCATTTTTTCAATATCACCATTTTTTACATAAACAACTAATTTGTCAGACTTAATATGCAAACTTCCCTGAGTTGTTTCTACATTTCCCGTGTAAACACTTGTTCCTGTTTTGTCGTTATATGATGCCGTATTAGAATCAATATGAACAGGTTGGTCAGAATCACTTTCAAGTGCCAAGGCCCACTGCCCCTGGCTCAATAAGAAAGTAATAACAGCAATCTTAATGAAATACATATCGCCCTTTAACATGTGATAAAAATTTTATTTTGATAGGTTGCTTAAAAGTCATCTGCAAACCTACACCTTGCGTTCTATTTTGACCATCAATAATCTCACCCCACCTACGAGTTGTAGCATAACTTGTCGATAATTTAACCTTTAATTCTGAAGTGTTTAACTTAAATTTACTTAAGTTTTTAGCCCTAGCCCGACTAATAAAGACTTTTCCAAGTAACTGTATATGATCTTTATCCGCTTCGATTATTGCTCGTTCTGATTTTATAATCCATGGGGGAATACCAGGGTTGTACAAAGTCATAACGGGGTTTTCTAAATGTGTCGTTTTGTCATCACTATAATGGATCATATTATCAGCCACTAATTCACTTTTTAGCAACCCCGTCTTATCCATTTCTTTTTTATAGTACCCCGTACTAAAGTAATCAGGGCTATGATCTTTAAGCTTAACTTTAACGGTCTCTTTTGGGTTGAAAAAATCAGCTAAAAACCAGGAGCCTAAGGCCAAAAAAAGCAGCACAAAATAAACTTTGTATTGGCCAGGAGTCATTGCATATAACTCTTTAACACTTTATCAAAAGTACCTTGAGCTTGCATAATAAAGTCGCAAACCTCTCTAACAGCACCTAATCCCCCCGAGGTTTCTGTACACCAGTCAGCATATTCTTTAACTGAGTTATTTGCATCATTAACGGCTATTGATAAGCCAACACGAACCATAATGGGTAAATCAAGCAAGTCATCGCCCATATGAGCTGCTTGCTCGGGTTTGATTCCTATCGTTTGAATTATTTCATTAAATGCTGCAATTTTGTTTTCGTGCCCTTGATAAACATATTTAATACCTAATGCCTTCATTCTTAAAGCAACAGATTGAGACTTACGCCCAGAAATAACGGCTATTTCAACACCTGTTTGCCGTAACAATTTTATACCATGACCATCTCTAGCATGAAAACTTTTGTATTCTTCACCATTCTTATCAAAGAATAATCGACCATCAGTTAACACACCATCAACGTCAAGAATCAATAATTTTAACTGTTTAGCTTTCTGTGTTATTTCATCCATTTTTGCCATTTTTGCCATTTTTACACGATACCTGCGCGGACTAAATCATGCATATTTAATGCGCCGACTAAGTTATTGTTTTCCTCTGCAACCAATAAAGCACTAATCTTCTTTTCTTGCATGATTTTCATTGCCTCCACGGCTAATATATCAGCTTTTATGACAGTACAAGAAGTTGTCATTACCTCTGATATTTTTGTCTGCTGGATATTAGAGTTATTCCCCAGCATTCGTCTTAAATCGCCATCCGTAAAAACGCCAACTATTTGATTATTCTGGTCAACGATAGCCGTCATTCCTAATTTCTTTTCTGTCATTTCCAATAGCGCATCAGACACAAAGGCACTCTCTATAACAGCAGGCATTTCCGCTCCTTCGTGCATAATATCATTAACCATCAACAATAAGCGCTTACCTAAACTGCCAGCTGGGTGTGATAATGCAAAATCATCTCGGGTAAAGCCTTTAACCTCCAGCAAGGAGACAGCTAAAGCATCTCCCATCACTAATGCCGCCGTTGTACTTGCTGTGGGAGCTAACCCTAAAGGACAGGCTTCTTGAGCAACAGCAACATTCAGGTGTACCGTTGCAAATTTCGCCAACGCCGAAGCAGGATTCCCTGTCATCGCAATAAAGGGAACACCAATACGCTTAATAATAGGAAGAATAGTCAGTACTTCGTCTGTCTCACCTGAATTAGACAAAGCCAGCACCACATCTTGCTGTGTAATCATGCCCAAATCACCATGACTTGCTTCACCCGGGTGGACAAAAAAAGCAGGTGTTCCCGTACTGGCTAAAGTCGCTGCAATTTTCCCAGCAATATGCCCAGACTTACCCATCCCGGTGACAACAACGCGCCCTTTACAGTTAAACATTAAATGACAAGCTTGAACAAACGCATCATCAATTTTACTTGCCAAAGCAGAAACAGCCTCTGTTTCTGTCTTAATAACGGCCAAAGCTAATGCTTTTAAATTTTGATCCTGTAGTGAGTCCATCATTAAACCATTGCGCTTTGATAAATAACCCATTGGTATCCACAATAGGCAAGCAACAAGCCAACACCTTCCAAACGATTAATGCGCCCCGACTTAGTTAGGCCATAACCAAAAATAAATAAAACTCCCGTTAGTGCGAGAAGAACAGGAAAGTCCCTTGAAATAACACTTTCAGCAACAGGTCCTGGAGCAATAAGCCCAGGTAAGGAATAAACAGCCAATAAGTTATACATATTTGAACCGATAATATTACCTACCGCAAGATCATCCTCTTTTTTCAACACGCTGGAAATAGAAGCGGCTAATTCTGGCAAACTGGTTCCCAACGCTACAATTGTTAGACCAATAACTAAATCGCTTACTCCAAAGTCTTCTGCAATATTGATTGCCGCCCAAACTAATAGTCGCGAACTCGCTAATAAACCAAATAAACCAAAAGCAAAAAGCATCCAGGCTTTTGTATCAGAAACACTTTCTGGCATTTCAGCAATTAATTCTTGCTCCAAAGGATCATCTAATAATTCTTTTTGCCCAGCTTTTTTTGCGGAACGAATAAGCCAGACTAAAAAAGCAAATAGCATCAGTAGCATTAAAATACCATCAATTACACCTAAACCATCAAATGCCATAAAATAACAAATCAAGCTGACTCCCATCAAAATAGGGAGTTCTCGCCTAAGTAAGCCAGAATTAAATGTCAATGGTGATATAAGCGCAGTAAGCCCTAAAATCAACCCAATATTAGCAATATTCGATCCCAGTGCATTTCCAATGGCCAACCCAGCTTTCCCCTGCCATGATGCAATTGCTGAAACCAGTATTTCTGGTGCGGATGTTCCCAAGCCAACAATCGTTAAACCAATCAATAAAGGTGAGACACCAAACTTCTTAGCAATACCTACCGTACCAATAATAAATTTATCTGCAGCAACGACTAAAACAAGTAATCCAACAACTAAAGCAGCAACATTAAGTAACATAGAATATTTTTGAAATGTGTGTAATTTGTCTATTATGCCATTTTACAACCACTGTACCAAAGGCCTTTTATCTAGGAGGCTGTCCGAGAATAGAAACCGTCGCGAGGGAAAGCCATTTTGAGTCAATTTTTTCGTTCATTTGAATGTAATAGTTTACGCGTGTAACGAAAATGAACGGGAAAAGTGGCCAAAAGGGCTTTTCCCGTACTAGTGCATGGATGCACGTAGGTAGAGCAATGCAGGAGCAATTGCCGAGCAGGTTCTCTATTCTCGGACAGCCTCCTAGCTATAGATAAAAACAGACCGCATCAGCTACAAACTATTTGTATGGGATGTAGTTAAAAGTGAAGTATAAAATAAATACTACCTGTAGGGCGGACTTCAGTCCGCTATGTTTCAGTGAGAATTATGGGCTGAAGTCCGCTCTACAGTAATATATTCACCTGTACTTCACTTTTAATCACACTCATTTATATGTAATAGTTTGACTTATCATACTAAACTCAGAGAGAATACTCTGTTGAGCTACAGATTAATAGACAACGCGATGGATAATAGCGTGGATTCAGCCACTGAAATTGTTTCAATACAGAACTTGAGTTTTTCCCGAGGGGATAGAAAAATATTTAATAATATTTCTTTATCAATTCCCCGTGGAAAAATAACAGCCATTATGGGACCAAGTGGAACGGGAAAAACCACCTTATTAAAGCTTATTGGAGGGCAGCTATATCCTGACCTAGGTTCTGTTACTGTTGATACTAAAAATGTACACCAACTTAACCGAGCTGATTTATATACGCTCAGGAAACGTATGGGAATGTTATTTCAAAGTGGCGCCTTATTAACCGACTTAAGTGTTTTTGATAATGTTGCTTTACCTTTAAGAGAACATACGACACTTACTGAATCTATGGTTAGGTCACTGGTTTTAATCAAACTGCAAGCTGTTGGTTTACGAGGGGCAAGAGACCTGATGCCTAATGAACTATCAGGCGGTATGGCAAGAAGAGTTGCCTTGGCCCGAGCAATTGCGCTAGACCCAATGATGGTTATGTATGATGAACCTTTTACTGGACAAGACCCTATTTCATTAGGCACCTTAATCAAATTAATTAAAGATATGAACAAAACTTTAGGTCATACCAGTATCATTGTTTCACACGATGTTGAAGAAACTATTAGTATTGCTGATTATATTTATGTCCTTTCAGATGGGAAAATTGCAGGGCAAGGTAACCCCGAACAAATTAGAAACTCAGGTTCTGAGTGGGTGCAACAATTTATGAATGGTTATGCCGATGGCCCTGTCCATTTCCATTACCCAGCTAATAACTATAATAAAGATCTATTTGAAATTTAACAACACTCAATATTATGCTTCTTTTTTTTCAACATTTAGGAAATACCACGCTCTCTAATTTTGCAAAATTGGGGCGTAGCTCTTTTTTCCTAATGCATACCCTGACAGCATCAATTACAGTAATACCTCGCCCAAGATTACTTACTAACCAACTCTATTCTATTGGTGTGTTATCTTTTTTAATTATAAGTATTTCAGGGTTATTTGTTGGTATGGTGCTAGGTTTACAAGGCTATTATATTTTATCTGACTTTGGCGCAGAAGAATCATTAGGAATGATGGTTGCAGCCTCTTTAGTCAGAGAATTAGGGCCGGTTGTTGCCGCTTTATTATTTGCCGGACGAGCAGGCTCTGCTTTAACGGCAGAAATAGGTCTAATGAAAGCCACAGAACAGCTTTCAGGTATGGAAATGATGGCAATAGATCCGCTCAAACGTATTATTGCTCCCCGTTTTTTGGCGGGCTTAATTTCCATGCCTTTATTAGCTGCTTTGTTTAGCTCCGTGGGTGTAATGGGAGGTCATATAGTCGGAGTAGGAATGCTGGGTGTTGACGATGGAGCTTACTGGTCACAAATGCAAGCAGGCCTTGATTTTCAAGATGATATAGTTAATGGCATTATCAAAAGTATTGTTTTTGGCTTTGTTATTTCCTGGATTGCTCTTTTTGAAGGCTATGATGCGATCCCCACCTCTGAAGGGGTAAGTCGTGCGACAACACGCACTGTTGTGAACTCTGCTTTTGCCATTTTAGGGCTAGATTTTATTTTAACCGCACTTATGTTTGGAGATATTTAACATGCAGAACACTAAAACCCAAGATACTCTTGTTGGTCTATTTGTAGCCTGCGGCATCGCTGCACTTTTTTTTATGGCCATGCAAATTAGCAACCTAAGTGCTTTTTCTAATCATTCAAGCTATAAAATTTTAGCCCACTTTGACAACTCAGGAGGGCTTAAAGTAAAGTCACCTGTTTCTGTTGCGGGCGTACGTATTGGTAGGGTCTCTAATATTTCTATTGATACAACAACTTACGAATCAGTTGTGGAAATGCAAATAGACTCAAAATACTCGCTACCTGATGACACTTCTGCCAGTATTTTTACTGCTGGTTTATTAGGCGAACAATATATAAGTCTCGAACCGGGAGGTTCTGAAACAACATTACCAGCCAATGGAGTAATTGATATTACTCAGTCAGCCATAGTATTGGAACAAGTTATAGGACAATTTTTATTTGATAAAGCGGCCGAATAATAATGCAAAAATTTAAATTCAGCAAACAAGCTGATGGGTCTTTTTTTGTAGAGGGAAGTCTAACTTTTTCATCTATTAGTAAAAAAACCATTCCTGATTTTGACTTTTTAAAACAATCAAAAGAAGTGTGTATAAATTTAAAAAAAGTAACGCATGCTGACAGTGCAGGCTTGGCACTTGTTCTCGAATGGATTAAACATAGCAAACAAAACAAAACAAAATTATTTTTTAAAAATATTCCACAGCAGTTATCAACACTAGCCTCATTAAGTGGCTTAGATTTAAACGAATATATAACTGATGCTGGTTAAGCCAGCTCTTCCTCGACTCTTAACTCAAATCCCCAACTTAAGGTTAGATTAAACGCTTATGGACAAACTCATTATTACTGGCGGCAAGCAACTTTCAGGAACCCTTAGAATCTCTGGCGCAAAAAATGCAGCACTCCCCATACTGGCCGCAACCTTACTAAGCGAAAATCCCGTTTCTATAGGTAATATTCCTCACCTGCATGACATTACAACGACCATGCAGTTATTAGGACAAATGGGACTTCAGTTAACTATTGATGAAAAAATGAACATCGAAGTGGATTCCAGTACTATTTCGAGTTATGAGGCTCCCTACGAACTTGTTAAAACGATGCGCGCTTCCATATTGGTTTTAGGCCCGTTACTCACTCGTTTTGGTGAAGCTCATGTATCCTTACCAGGTGGCTGTGCCATTGGTAGTCGCCCTGTTGATATTCATATTGACTCGTTAATAAAGATGGGCGCAGATATTCAAGTTGAAGCTGGTTACATACACGCCAAAGTCAATCGCCTAAAAGGTTGTAAATTAGTTTTAGATAAAGTAACCGTAACAGGGACTGAAAATTTGTTGATGGCTGCTGTTTTGGCTGAAGGCACAACAGTTATAGAAAATGCCGCCAAGGAACCTGAAGTATCAGACCTCGCTCATTTTTTAAATACTATGGGAGCAAAAATTACCGGAATAGACAGTGATATTCTTGTTATTGAGGGAGTAGAAAAACTAGCTAAAAAAGATATTCATTACAATATCATTCCTGACCGTATAGAAACAGGAACTTACTTGGTTGCAGCCGCCATAACTCGTGGTAACATAAAAGTCAAAGATGCTCGCCCTGACACATTAGATGCAGTTTTAGATAAACTAAAACAAGCTGGAGCCGATATTACTATGGGTGATGACTGGATTGAACTTGATATGCATGGAAAACGTCCCAAGGCTGTCAGCGTACGCACAGCACCTTACCCGGCATTTCCAACAGATATGCAGGCACAGTTTACTGCCATGAATATTGTTGCAGAAGGTGTTGGTATTATTACAGAAACTGTCTTTGAAAACCGTTTTATGCACGTTCAAGAAATGCAACGCATGGGAGGCAACATTCAACTTGAATCTAATACTGCGATATGTACAGGTTCTGAGAAAATAACGGGGGCACCTGTTATGGCAACAGACCTAAGAGCATCTGCAAGTCTGGTACTAGCAGGCCTGGTTGCCGATGGTGATACACTGGTAGACCGTATTTACCATATTGACCGTGGCTATGATCATATTGAAGAGAAACTATCTCAATTAGGTGCCACTATTAGAAGAATTCCAAGGTAACAAAAATTATGTTAACTATTGCTGTATCAAAAGGTCGTATTTATGACGACGCACTGCCATTATTAGCAGAAGCCGGTATTGTCCCCATTGACAACCCTAAAACCAGTCGAAAACTTATATTGAGAACCAGTAAAGATAATGTGCAACTGGTTATTATAAGAGCGACCGATGTCCCAACTTTTGTAGAATACGGCGCAGCTGATATGGGGATAGCAGGAAAAGACGTACTGCTTGAGCATGGCGCAGAAAATTTATACGAACCCTTGGACTTAGGTATTGCAAAATGTAGATTAATGACGGCAGCCCCTGTCAATGCACCTAAAATTGAAGGTCGAATTAGAGTGGCTACCAAATATGTTAAAACCGCTCAACGCTATTTTGCAGATATTGGTGTACAAGCTGAAATTATTAAATTATATGGTGCCATGGAACTCGCACCTATCGTAGGGCTTGCCGAATGCATTGTTGATGTTGTTGATACTGGGAATACATTAAAAGCAAACGGGCTAGAGCCTCGCGAACATATTATGGATATTAGTTCACGTCTTGTTGTTAATAAGGCCTCTATGAAAATGAAGCATGAAGTCATTCAATCATTATTAGACCAATTTGAAAAAACTTTAGCAAAACGACTATAAACTATTATGACTGCTATAAAAATCACTCGACTTGATAATACAACATCGGATTTTGACTCACAGCTCAAAAGTTTACTCGCCTGGGATGAAAGCGATGACTTAGAAGTCCATCGGCGCGTGTTAGATATTATTGCCAATGTTAGAAAAAATGGTGATAAAGCAGTGATAGAGTACAGCAACCAATTTGACCAGACACAGTTTAAAAAAGCGACAGATTTAGAGTTATCAACTGATATTTTAAAACAGGCTTGGGACTCTCTTTCTGCCGAAAAAGCGGATGCACTACAAACGGCAGCCAACCGAGTAAGGGCTTACGCCGAAGAACAAAAAATGCAATCATGGCAATACACTGAAGCAGATGGTACGATTTTAGGGCAAAAGATAACGCCTTTAAATAAAGCGGGGCTATACGTTCCAGGGGGCAAGGCGGCTTATCCCTCTTCAGTCTTAATGAATGCAATCCCAGCAAAAGTAGCAGGCGTTGGCGAACTGATTATGGTGGTTCCCACCCCTCAAGGTGAAACCAATCAATTAGTGCTAGCCGCTGCATACATAGCTGGCGTGGATAGAATTTTTACTATCGGTGGTGCTCAAGCTATAGCTGCATTGGCTTATGGTACAAAAACTATTCCAGCTGTCGATAAAATTGTAGGTCCAGGCAATATTTACGTAGCCACTGCAAAAAAAATGGTGTTTGGTCAAGTCGGTATAGATATGATTGCAGGCCCATCTGAAATACTTATTATTTGTGATGGTAAAACTAATCCAGACTGGATTGCAATGGACCTTTTTTCTCAAGCAGAACATGATGAAAATGCCCAGGCAATTTTAATTTCTGATGATGCAGATTACCTGAATAAAGTGGAACAAAGCATCAGTAAATTGCTGCCTGAAATGGAACGTAAAGATATAATCAAAGCCTCTCTCAGCTCTAGAGGAGCATTGATAAAAGTAGAGACACTTGTTCAAGCCGCAGATGTTGCAAACCTAATCGCACCTGAACACCTTGAACTTTCAGTAGAAGAGCCTGAGGAACTGAATGAATTAATTCGGAATGCGGGGGCTATTTTTATGGGGCGTTATACAGCGGAAGCATTAGGTGATTACTGTGCAGGGCCAAACCATGTACTTCCTACCTCAAGTACCGCACGATATTCATCACCCTTAGGTGTTTATGACTTTCAAAAACGCTCAAGCTTAATCAATTGTTCTGAATCAGGGGCTGATACTTTAGGCAAAGTGGCTTCTGTATTAGCAAGAGGGGAAAGCTTAACCGCTCACGCTCGTTCTGCTGAGTTTAGAATAAAATAACAGAGCTGTTAAACTTAGGCCAGCTTAATTTATAAAACCTTGTAGAGCGGAATTTAGCCCACAATAAGTAGATAAAATCTTTATTTGTAACATTTAGGCGTGAGGCTTTAGCCTCGCAAGGTTCAGGTGATGCTAAAGCCTCACGTCCAAAAACACTTAAGTTTAAATTGTTAGGATAATTTTAAATATCTACTTAATTATAGAAACGATCTCTATAGGGAGCTAAAGTCCGCTCTACAGTTTATTGCCTGTTACTTGTTAAGAACCCTTTAAAATAACTCTAATTTAAAGCTGATTTTATCTCATAATCAAACCCAGATTTAAGTAGGCGAGTGAAATTAATTTAACAAAAATCAAGATAAGGATCTTTCAAAATACCCAAAGAGACCACTGAGAATACGGAGGTTTAACGAACAAAAACTTTGTGTTCTCAGTGGTCTCTGTGGTGAAAAATTTTAGATCTTTTTATACTCTTTACTTACTATTCCTGTCCAGCTCTAATGACTAAAAATCTAATCACCACCGTTTTCCGTCAAGAGGTTTTAAAGCTCTCTGCGTACAAAGTTGCAGAGGCAAAAAACCTAACCAAATTAGATGCCATGGAAAACCCCTATACCTGGCCAGACGATATTAAACAGCAATGGCTTGAAGCAATCAAAGACTGTCCAATCAATCGTTACCCCGACCCGGAAGCCAAACAATTGGTTCAAACAATCAAACAAAGCAATAAAATACCTGCTGAAACTGAAATTTTATTAGGTAATGGTTCTGATGAAATTATTCAGCTTATTCTTATGGCTTTAGCTGAAAATTCTGCCGTTTTAGCACCATCACCTGGCTTTGTTATGTACCAACAAGTTGCTTTAAGCCTTGGTCTTGAATACTACGATGTACCGCTGCAGGCAACTAGCTTTGAACTAGATTTACCTGCAATGCTTAAAAAAATAAAAGCAGTTCAGCCTTTGGTTATTTTTTTAGCATACCCAAATAACCCAACAAGTAACTTATTTAAACAACAGGACATCAAATCAATTCTGGATATTGCACCAGGACTGGTAATTATTGACGAAGCTTATGCGCCTTTTGCCAATGCCAGTTTTATTGATAAGCTACCTAAATACCAAAACTTATTAGTGATGCGAACAGTATCTAAACTGGGCTTGGCTGGTTTACGCTTAGGCTATATTGCGGGTAATAAAGAAATTATTGAGCAATTAAATAAAATTCGCCTACCTTATAATATTAATTGTTTAACTCAAGTCACTGCAAACTTTGCCTTAAAAAACCAAGACCTATTTCAACAACAAACTCAACAAATTTGTCGTGATAGAACGCTGGTATTCAAGCAACTTAATAAATTACCTAGCATTATTGCTTACCCAAGTTCAGCTAACTTCATTCTGTTTAGAACGGCAAAAAATCAAGCAACAACTATTTTTGAGTGCTTAAAACAACAGGGTGTTTTAATTAAAAATCTATCACCACAGGGGGGGCTTTTAGCTGACTGCTTGCGTGTCACTATTGGCAAACCAGAAGAAAACAAACAATTTATTGATACCTTAACAGAGATTATTTGTTCAACTCAAAATGCATACCTTTAGTCATCTAAAGCCAACAAACACCGCCCTTTTTCAATATTTATAGCAGAAGTAAGTACCTTATCTTCTCGCCAATCAACTGAAGCAAGTCGGCTAACATAGGGTAATAAACTGGCGGACAATGCTTCACTAGCCGTGTTGGCTACAGCAGCAGGCATATTGGTTACGGCGTAATGGATAACCCCATCTATTTGATAGCTCGGCTGCTCATAATTAGTCGCATGTGTCGTTGCAATACAGCCACCCTGATCAACTGCAATATCAACAATAACACTATTTATTTGCATTTCCCCAACCATATCTTTAGTGACAACAATAGGGGCTTTTTTACCAGGGACCAATACTGCACCTATCACTAAATCAGCCTGTTTTAATTTATCAGCAATGGCTTCAGCGTAAGGATAAAAACTGCTTACGTGATGTCCTAACTGCCTAACTTGATTGAGTTTTTGGTAATTTAAATCAAATACACTAACCCTGGCACCAAGTGAAGCTGCAAGCTCAGTCGCTGCATAACCAGCATTCCCAGCTCCCAGAACCACCACATGACCACGCTCAGTAGCCGCCAGACCGCCAAGCAAAAGGCCTTTATGGTGTTGAAGTAATTGACTACCCGCATGGACTGCAAGTTTACCTGCGATAATACTCATCGGTTTCAACAAAGGTAAACACTCATGCTCTAATACCGTTTCAAAAGCTATTGCCGTTCCCCCTATGCTCTTTAAATGTTTCAATAACTTAGGCTCAGCCGCTAAATGCAAATAGCAAAACAGTAGCTGGTCAGAACGTAGAAAATTCCACTCTTCAGGCTGAGGTTCTTTAACCTTTAAAATAAACTCACCCGCATCATAAAGACTCACTGCATCAGCACAAATATTAACGCCATAATGCTCATACTGTTCATCAGAATAACCACTTGCAATCCCCGCACCTGATTGCAAATAAAGCTTATGATCCTGCTGAATTAACTGAGCACAGGCCATAGGAGTTAGGGCAACTCGCTTTTCTTGAACCTTAATTTCTGCCGGAATAGCTATTTTCATAACACCTCAATATCATTATGTTTTCACCAACATAATAGCAGTTACAATTAAAAATTGTGATTGTAAAATAAGCTAAAACTCTTTCAAATAATTTTTAAAAGCACTTTTTCAGTGCGTAAAATTCTCAAACAGTGCATTAATCAATTTTCTAACCATCTGTTTTAACTCCAGGCATTACATAAGTACCCACGTAAAATTAATTTAACAAAAAAATTTCGTCATTCCTGCGTGCTCCTAGCAGGAATCCATTTGCTCAGGCACGTGGATTCCCGATAAAAA
>VAPK010358063.1_pt1 | contig 17628 bp, 20 predicted proteins | sample 3395031 | NCBI WGS metagenome assembly VAPK01 (sample SAMN08290443, study PRJNA428436) | hydrothermal vent metagenome | isolation source: Deep-sea hydrothermal vent chimney 1 | place: Pacific Ocean: Juan De Fuca Ridge
ACAAGCAAATAAACAGGAATAATGATTGTCAACAAAGTCGAGAATTGAACTGATGCCATAGAAAAGCGCGGGATCTAACATGATTGGCTGGTCACCGGTACGACGAATTGTCAGCTCGGAAGAGACTACGGATATAAAAATGAATTTCCACAGAGCCCAGCCGTGACAATCAATTTATTGTAAAAATTATAATCAGAGATGTACTATGATGGCCTCGTAAAAAGTTATTTTATTCGTCATTCCCGCGTAGGCGGGGATCCATAGTTCGTTGATATTAAGGGATTCCCGCCTGCGCGGGAATGACGGTGTGATGAAGATTCAAAGTTTTTACGAGTCCATCACTTATGAATTTGTTCTTTTCACAAACATGGCTCCTTGAAAAGGGGAGTTTCATATAAACCTCCCGACTTTGTTAAGGTTTATAAGTTGAGAAGTTTTCTACTTCACCTCTATACTGCTGTAAAAGTCAAACTTTCAGGAGTCAACCCGGCAAAGCCGGGGGTTTACCTCTGAGAATTAAAGGAGGCGGAGAGAAGATGCTGAAAACCCAAAGAATGGTCAGTAGCATGAGAGTAGGAAAGGGAATTGGATAATACGGTGGCCGAAAATTTTTTCGGTAGTTTGAAGACAGAGAGAGTCTTCTTCTCAAACTATGTGACCCGAAAGAAAGCCAGGAGAGACATCATTGATTAGCAAAAATTCGAAAAATTGTGGCTCTTGAAGAAGGCCGCTTAACCAAAGTGTCCATTTTCACTCCACTTCATTCAAAAGCCGTAACAGATCAGGTTAAAGCCCTACCCCGGCCAGTTGTCCGACAACCCCCTGTTGTTCCGTTGACAGTTCCTGCGGAATCAGGATCGAAATCTTGACCAGCAGATCGCCCCGTTTGCCGATGGGGCCGATGGGCAGGCCCTGACCTTTGATTCGGAGCTTGGCATCCTGCTGGATCCCGGCCGGCACCCTGACCTTGAATCGCTTTCCCTCGAGGCTGACGACTTCCACCTCCGTACCCAGGCAGATCTCGCTGAAGGGAATACGCTTCTTTATGATCAGGTCATCTCCCTGCCTGGTTAAAAGCGGATGCGACTCTATGTTGATTTTCAGAAAAAGATCGCCCGGCGCTCCGCCCGCAGGAGATGGTGCCCCCTTGCCGCTGAGCCGCAGACGTTTGCCGGACTCAATGCCCTTGGGGATCTTGACCGATACGTTCTGGTTTTGGCCGTTACGCCGCAGGCTGATGGTTTTCTCGGCGCCATGCAGCACATCTTCAAGGGTGATGGAAATAGCATATGTCTGGTCCTCGCCCCGGACCGGTTGCGGCCGACAGTTCCTCCCGCCACACCTTCCTCCCATGCCGGAGGTCTGGCCGAAAACCGAGCCGAACGGGTTGGCCCCCGAAGAAGCGCGGAAAGCGCCGGACCCGCCGAAAGATGCACCGCCGAAACCGAACTGGCGCAGGATATCGTTGAGATCAAAGCCGCGGAAAATGTCTTCCTGGGAAAAACGCTCATGAAAGCCGCTGGAGCCATAGATATCATATTGCTGCCGCTTTTTGGGATCGGACAGGACGGCATAGGCCTCATTGATCTGCTTAAATCTGGCCTCAGCCGCCTTTTCACTATGATTGCGGTCAGGATGATATTTGAGAGCCAGTTTGCGATAGGACTTCTTTATTTCTTCCGCAGCGGCTGTTTTTGATACCTCTAAAATTTCGTAGTAATCCATCTCTTTTCTAGATCTCTTGTGACATTTTAGATTGTATGGTTGACACACATAAGAATTTGAGAGTCTGTCAACCACAAAACCTTACGGCTAACACGATTTCCGGAGTATAATGATATCAGAACGTTACGGGTGTTAACCATATCAGTGCCTTACTCCTGAACTTCTATCATAAAAAACAGGTAAGCGTAGACTCCGAGATTTTTTTGCTGCATTTTTTAAATAATTTCAAGGTGTAGGTTGGTGTTGAGCGATTATGCCCTTAATGTTGGGTTTCGCCTCTTTCGTTGTAGATATCATAACATTCAGCTTATCCCATAATAATTAAGCGAAACCCAACAATGGAGAGGAAAAACGCTCAACGCCAACCTACAATGGGCTGCGGGCATCACCCGCTTTAGAAAGGTACATCTTCCCCTGTGCCGTGCGGGGGTTCGGGCGGGAGATCCTGGTAACCACCGCCGCCGCCGCCCTGATTGCTGTTATCCGCCGTTCCCCGGGGAGACAGCATCTTCATCTCCCTGGCGATGACCTCCGTGGTGTAGCGGTCATTTCCGTTCTGGTCCTGCCATTTCCGCGTTTGCAACTTGCCCTCAATATATACCTTGGCCCCCTTGGCAAGATACTCGCCACAGATTTCTGCCAGCCGTTTCCAGGCAACGATATAATGCCATTCGGTATGTTCCTGCTGTTGGCCGTCCTTATCCTTCCACCGTTCGGTTGTGGCAAGGCGGAAATTAACAACCGGTGCCCCGCTTTGGGTGTAGCGTATTTCAGGGTCAGCGCCAAGATTTCCGATTAAAATAACCTTGTTAATCATCTCTCACCTTTTCTTGATTTTTTTGGGAGTGTGGCTCGTAACAGAATGTATAATAATGATGAATAGGAAAAAATCCAGTCCGCATTTCATTTTTATCGCCCCCGGGCGCCTCATTTCCGGCTTTTTATCCCAGGCTGGACGGCCTGGTCGAGCATGGCCGGCAGGCCACCGCGTTCATCAGGTGTAAAACCGAAAACTTCCCGCCAGACAGCATCATTCTCCATGCAGAAATAAAGACAGGTCCGGCCTGAGAGATACCTGCCCAGCTCATCGGCAATGAATTTATACATCTCAAGCCGCTGGCTGCGAAAATACCTTGATTTATGGTCAAGGCCGTCAATAAATTCCGCATAGAAAAAACGGGAAGCAGGGAACCTGCCGGTGGCAGTGGCCTTGAGGGCCGGAAGAAAACGGAGGGCGCCGAGACTGATCCAGGCGATATCTTCTGCGGCAACCACGTTGAAGAGCCGGCGGATGGTTTCCCGGTACCCTTCCCGCCAGCCGTCGTGCCGGATGATGGGATCGAAATGAAAGGCCAGCCGGTATCCCCATCCGGCGCAGCGGGCCGCAGCGGCAAGACGTTCATCAAGGCTTGCCGTCCGGATTTCCTCGTCCGCCATGATCGCGGGACTGTTCAGCGACCAAGCAACAACGGTTCTGCCCCCATGCTCAAGACCGGCCAGGTTGCCGATAACCGCACTCTTGGTTTTCAACTCCAGCACTGCGTTTTTCGTCCGGCTGATAAAGTGGACGAGATGGCGACTGAGCCCGGTTAAGCGGTCCAGGGCCAGGCTGTCGGTAAACTCGCCGGTACCGATCCTGAAAAAACGGGCAGGTTCCGCGGCCAGCGCCTCGTCAATCTCTCTGAACAGGTCGTCGATGTTGACAAAAAAACTCAGCTCCGGATTGTTGAGATAGGCCTGCAGTATGCAGTACACACAGTCCATGGGACAGTTCATACCGATATTCAGCACCTGGTAATCACAACAGCGATACTCGCGCGTGCCCGGGCAGGGTTTAAAGAAACGGCCCCGGTTGCGACAGAGCAGCAGGTGGTGTTTACCCCTGGTCAGGTTCTCAGGATAGACACCTTCGATGACCGGACTCTGCCGCTCTTCAATAATGGCCACCGGCAGGTTGCTGCGCTTGATAATCTCACGGGCGTAGGGGAGATCACGACACTGCTCTTCAACGTAGAGCCGGGTTATATAGCGTGACGGGTCACCGTACGACATGGGACATCCTCAAGAAGGTAGAACATCAAAGTCCTACCTGAATAGTTACGTGAATTGGATAAATAAAATGGAACATGAATCAGTTGTGATAATTGCGGCCGGCATTGATCATGCAGCCGCGGTACAACTGTTCCAGCAGAACAAGGCGGCTCATCTCGTGGGTAAAAGTCAGGCGGGAAAGAGAAAGAACCAGGTCGGCCTGTTGCAGGACCCGTTCATGGAGCCCGAGATGGCCGCCGAGCAGAAAATTGACGGTTTGCACCCCCCGGTCTTCCCAGGCGGCAAGAAGGGACGCCAGTTCTTCGGAAGCAAAATCCCGGCCTCCCGGATCAAGAGCCACTTTCAACGCTTGCCCCCGGCAGCGCTCAAGCAGCAGGTCGGCGTCACGTCGCTTGACGACATCGGCCGTTGCATTTTTGTTGTGTTTTTCCTTGAGTACCACGAACTCGGTTTGCACAAAACGCCTCAGCCTCCCGGCATAATCCTGAATCCCCTGGTCGAGGTAACGTTCCCTGGTTTTACCCAGAAAAAGAAAGACGAATTTCATGGGATCAAAAAATCATCTTTTCCTGCTCTTCAAGCAGTTGTTGCAAAATCGAGCAGAACTCATCGTAACCGAGTTCCTGGTTGAGCCCCGGGCACGACCGGCGAATGGTGGCCAAGTTATGTTTGTCCGTCAGGATGCTCGGGTGCAGGGGCCACTGTCCGCAGCGCCACGGCCGACCGTCGTGAACGGTGCAGCCTTCCTTTTCATCGTAAAAAATGCAGCGCCCGTCCACAATCCGCATCTGCACCACCGAACCGGTAACCCGCCAGTACTTTTCCCGCACAACTTCACCTGGCATGCCGAGCCGGTCAATCATGCGTTGCTGGTCGTCCTGGTCCAGAGACACCGTGGTTTCACCCTGGCAGCAATAACCGCACCTGGCGCAGACGAAAATATCCGCCAACCGGCAATCCCGCCGTTGTTTACCCTTGGTCATAGTTCAATTTATCCTGGACAAAAAAAGTAAACCGTCACAGGCACCCCATCTTCACGCGGTCGCTCCCGCCCTCATAGAAAGACTATAACGAACGGAAGCGACTACGTAAATCTGTGGCACCTGTGACGGTTTACAGGTTAGATGTAAATAATAGCGCAAAGTGCCACACCCTGTGACCTGTTACAAAAAAAACGTACAGTCCCCCTCGGGCATGTACGCCATTTTTTCTGTCAACCGAAAGGTCAGAGAAAATCCGCCTGACATCCCGGTTGATTTGCGAAGAGCGAAGCGAGGACGAAATGTTCAGGCGTTACCGATCACATCCCCGAAGATGGAGATGTCAACGCCGAAACTACCCGCAGCCCGTTTCCATTTAAACTCGTCCGGGGTGTTAAAGAGGATATCAAAATCACCGGGCACGGTAAGCCAGCTGTTGTCCATCAGTTCCGTCTCCAACTGGCCCATCCCCCAGCCCGCATACCCGAGCATGAAGAGGAAGTGGTCCGGCCCCCTGCCCTGCGAAATATCCCGCAGAAGCCGGATGTCCCGCGACAAAGAAATATTTGAGGTTATATTCAGGGCATGGGAGGAGAGAGAACCGGAACCAAACAGGATGAATCCGGCATCCATCTCCACCGGCCCGCCCATGTAAACCGGCGGAAAGGGCGCGTCGGCCACGGGAATGTCGGCCCCGCGCAGCACGTCACGCAAGGTAATCATCGGATTCGGATTGTTGATTACCAGCCCCATCGCCCCTTCTTCAGTATGGGCGCAGAGGTAAACAACCTGCTCCTGAAAACGCGGATCAGGCATATGCGTTGTTGAAATAAGAAAATGGCCCTTGAGACTTTCCATGATGCGACACTCCGCTTGTCTGCCGACAGGTCAACCAGTGCTTCACCTAATTTAATAGTAGCACCGCGGAACAGCCACAGTCAAGGCCGATCTTGGCCGGCCGCATTATCGGCGGGCGGCGACATCAGCCCTTGAATCAGGATATCGTCACCCAGGCGGAGCAGATCAATGTCTGTCAGGCGAAGGCCGCCGTTTTCATCGTTTATTGCCGAGTCGCCGACAAGAGGCGTTCCCGGCCGGCCGATGAAAAACGGGGCGACGAAGAGGTAGACCTGGTCCACCAAGCCCTGGCGCAGCATGGAACCATGCACGGTTGCGCCGCCCTCGACCAGCACCGAGGTGATATCCGCCCGGCCCAGGGCCCGCAAGACCTCTTCTAAATCGAGGCGGCCGCTCTCGTCCCGGCCGACCCGCCGGATAACGGCCCCGGCCCCGGCCAACTGTTTTTCCCGCTCCGCCGGGGCATCCGTCCCGCAGAAAACCCAGGTAGCGGCGTCACTTCGCTGCCGCAGCATGGCGGCTTGGGACGCAAGGCGCAAGGTTGTGTCCAGGATGACACGGAGAGGGTCTCTGCCCGCGCCGTCCGGCAGGCGGGTCGTTAACGAAGGATCGTCAACCAGGGCGGTGTCGACGCCGACCAGGATGGCGTCCAGGGTGTCTCGCAGCCGGTGGGCAAAGAGCCGGGACTGCTCGCCGGTAATCTGTCCGGCCCGGCCTCTTTTAAAGGTGATCTTGCCGTCCAGGCTCATCCCCGCCTTCATTACCACCCATGGCAGGCCGGTGGCGGCGTGTTTGATAAATCCCCTGTTCAAGGCGCGGCACTGCTCTTCAAGCACCCCGGTCTCGACCTCGATACCCTGGGAAGCCAGGAATGAACCGCCACCGCCGGCGACCGCCGGGTTGGGGTCGAGCATCCCCACGACGACCCTGGAAATGCCGGCAGCCAGCACTGCCCGGGTACAGGGCGGGGTGCGGCCGCTATGATTACAGGGCTCAAGGGTAACGTACATGGTTGCCCCGCGGGCGGCGGTACCGGCGGCGGCAATGGCGTTCACTTCGGCATGCGGGGTCCCGGCCTTGCGGTGGTAACCGCGGCCGACAACGGTGTCGTCGCGGACAATGACCGCGCCGACGCAGGGATTGGGAGACGTTCTTCCCTGCCCCTTCCCGGCCTCCTGCAAGGCAAGACGCATGTAGCGCAGGTCCTGTGAATTCATTGTCGAAACGTGTCAGGCCGCGGAAGAATCAGGAGCGGGATTGTCCTTGTCGACCAGAAAAATCTTGAGTTCATCCATGAACTCGTTGACATCCTTGAACTGACGATAAACGGAAGCAAAACGAACATAGGCGACGACATCAAGTTCGGGCAGGGCCTCCATCACCCATTCACCAACGCGGCTGGTCGGGATCTCCTTGCCCCCGGTATCCTGCAGGCGTCCCTCGATAACATCAACAAAACGGTCGATATCGGTTATACTGACCGGCCGCTTCTCGCAGGCCTTCTCGATCCCCGCCACAATCTTCCCCCGGTCCCAGGGCTCCCTACGGCCGTCCTTTTTAACGAGCATCGGCAACATCACTTCGATGCGCTCATAGGTGGTAAAGCGCTGTTCGCAATGGTTACACGCCCGGCGGCGGCGGGTGATGGTACTGTCTTTGTTCAGACGCGAGTCGATGACCTTGTTATTCAGGTGACCGCAGTATGGGCATTTCATTAAAAACTCCCGGCCCCGGAAAATATGGGATTAATAATCCGTCCTTGTGAACTCGGGATAGAGCGGCAACTTATCGCAAAGCACCCGGACTTCCTGGCGGACCCGAACGATTTCCGCCATATTCCGGCTGTTGACGACCCTGTTGATCCAATCGGCGATTTTGACCATCCCCTCTTCCTTCAAGCCCCGGGTCGTGACCAGTGGTGTCCCGATCCTGATCCCCCCGGTGACAAAGCGGGACTCGGTATCAAAAGGAATGGCGTTCTTGTTGACGGTGAGTCCTGCGTCTTCAAGCAACCCTTCGGCCTCTTTGCCGGTTATCCCCTTGTTTTTAAGATCGACCAGCATCAGGTGATTATCCGTGCCGCCGGAAACAATACGAAAACCATGTCCGGTCAACCGGTCGGCCAGAACCCCGGCGTTCCTGATGACCTGCTGCTGATAGTTACGGAAATCCCGGCTCATGGCCTCTTTAAAACCAACGGCCTTGGCCGCAATAACATGGACCAGCGGCCCGCCCTGGATACCCGGAAAAATATTGGAATCCAGGATTTTTCCGTATTTTCCCCGGGCCAGAATCAGGCCGCCGCGTGGTCCCCTCAGGGTCTTATGGGTCGTCGAGGTCACAAAATCGGCGTAAGAAACCGGCGAGGGATGAACCCCGGCCGCAATCAGTCCGGCGATATGGGCCATGTCCACCATTAAATAGGCGCCGACCAGGTCGGCGATATGGCGGAACGCCGCAAAATCAATGGTCCGCGGATAGGCGCTGGCCCCGGCCACGATCATTTTCGGGCGGGTTTCAAGGGCAATCCGCTCCACCTCTTCCATGTTTATTATCTCGGTTTCCCGATCCACCCCGTACGAGACGAAGTCATACAACTTACCGGAAAAGCTGACCGAACTTCCATGGGTGAGATGACCGCCATGGGCCAGATCCATGCCGAGCACCTTGTCGCCGGGCTTCAGGACCGCGAAGTAAACCGCCATGTTGGCCTGACTGCCGGAATGCGGCTGGACATTGGCATACTCGGCGGCAAAAATTTCCCGGGCCCTGTCGATGGCGAGGGATTCCACCTCATCCGCATATTCACAGCCGCCATAGTAGCGGCGGTGTGGATAGCCCTCGGCATATTTGTTGGTAAAGACCGATCCCTGGGCCTCGAGCACGGCCGGAGAAACAATATTTTCAGAAGCGATCAGCTCCAGCTGGTTGGTCTGACGCTCCAGTTCATACTGGGTGAGACGATAGATATCTAAATCCGTCTGTTCCAAGGTTGCCATTATCAAGGACCCTTCCGCTTATCTTTGACTTTCCCTTCCCGGCGCGGCGGATCGGGAAGAAACAGGATTAAAAAAACCGACAATACCCGGTATACAAGGATGCCGGCCACTATGCAAGTTTACCGAAAAAATGCAGGGGCAGGAAAATCAACTCAACTTGTCGAGGCGGCGCTGATGCCGGCCGCCGGCGAATTCGGTCTGCACCCAGACCCTCACGATATCCAGGGCCAGCTCCGGCCCCACAACCCGGCCCCCGAGACACAATACATTGGCGTTGTTATGTTCGCGGCTCTTGCCGGCGGAGTACGATTCATGGCAGAGGGCCGCCCTGATATCCCGATAGCGGTTGGCGGCAATGGACATGCCGATGCCGGTCCCGCAGATGAGGATGCCGCAGTCACACTGACCGGAGCGGACCAGGTCGCAGACTTTGGCGGCAAAATCGGGATAGTCGACGGACTCCGTGGACAGACATCCTTCATTCACCACTTCATGCCCCATGGTGTGGAGGAAATCCATAACGAGCTGCTTCAATTCAAAGCCGCCATGATCACTGCCGATTGCGATTTTCACAACTACCCTCCTGTCCCCGGCGTCTTATTTTTTAACCCGTAAACTGTTTCATAATGATAACCGCATTGGTGCCGCCGAAGCCGAAAGAATTCGACATGGCTACTCCGACCTGCCGTTCCCGGGCACAATTCGGTACACAATCAAGATCGCAGGCGGAATCCTGATTGTCGAGATTCATTGTTGGCGGGATAATGCCGTGATGAATGGTCAGGGCGGTAAAAGCCGCTTCCAGGCCGCCGGAACCGCCAAGCAGGTGACCGGTCATTGATTTTGTCGAACTGATACAGAATTTCGCGGCATGAGCACCGAAGACGGTTTTAATGGCAAGCGTCTCGCAACGGTCATTGAGGGGCGTCGAGGTACCGTGGGCGTTTATATACTCTATCTCTTCCGGCGCCATGCCGGCGTCTCTCAAGGCCATGGCCATGCAGCGGGCCGCCCCTTCGCCGTTTTCCGGAGGCGCGGCAATATGATAGGCATCACTGGACAGTCCGTAGCCGACGATCTCGGCGTAGATCCTGGCGCCCCGGGACCTGGCATGCTCGAGTTCTTCCAGGATAAGCATGCCCGAACCTTCGGCTATGGCAAAACCGTCCCGGTCCCGGTCAAAGGGACGGGAGGCGGTGGCGGGAGAGTCATTACGGACGGACAGGGCCTTCATCGAGCTGAATCCGCCGACGGCGAGGGGGCAGATCACCGATTCCGTCCCGCCGGAGATGACGACATCACAGTCGCCATGCACAATGTGCCGGAAGGCCTCGCCGACCGCGTGGGTTCCGGCGGCGCAGGCCGTGGACAGGGCGATATTCGGCCCCTTGGCGTTAAATCGCATGGAGATATGGCCGGAAGGCATGTTGGGAATAACACGCGGGATGAAGAAGGGAGTAATCCGTCGCGGCCCCTTTTCCAGATATACCCCGTGATACTCCTCAATCGTCGGCATCCCGCCGATCCCGCAGCCGGCAATGACACCACGGCGCGGGGCATCCTCCTCATCGATGGACAGGCCGCTGTCCTGCACGGCCATCTCGGCGGCAGCGACAGCGTACTGAACAAAGAGATCCAGATTCCGGGCCTGCTTCTTTTCAAAATAGACCCCGGAATCAAAATCCTTGACTTCGCCGGCAATCTGTGAGGCAAAACCAGAGGCGTCAAACCTGGTAATCCGGCCGATACCGGACCGGCCGTTGACAAGCCCTTCCCATGTTTTTTCCGTCCCGGTCCCCAGAGGGGAGACCAGACCAATACCTGTTATAACAACACGTCGTTTCACAACACTCGTACTCAATTATTTTTGCAGGTTATTGATGAAATCGATGGCATCCTGAACCTTGATAATCTTCTCGGCTTGCTCGTCCGGGATCTCCACGTCGAATTCCTCTTCCATGGCCATGATCAATTCAACCAGATCCAGGGAATCAGCCCCCAAATCGTCGACAAAGGAAGCGCCGTACACAACTTTATCCTTGTCCACACTGAGCTGTTCTACAATGATATCAACCATCTTGCTCTCAACCGACATTGTTTTTTCTCCTCTTCAAAAAGTAATGAAGTAACGTGTTCTTCTTTTTTAGTTTTCAGGGGTCAATTCACCCCTGAAAAAGATTATTTTACAATAAAATACAACAGGCAGTCACTATTTATTTATTCATTCCCTTCATTTTTTGTAACTAATTCCTTTGCAGGTTCTAAATAAAAGTAAAGGAATTGCTTTAATCAAACAATTTTATGGATTCCCGCCTGCGCTGGAATGACGGACTCTTCGCCCTATATCCCCCGTCAGTTGCCCATGTACATGCCGCCGTTGACATGCAGGGTCTGGCCGGTCATGTAGTTGCTGTCGGCAGAGGCGAGAAAGGCCACCGCCGCCGCAACATCTTCAGGTTGGCCGATGGTGCCGAGGGGAATCTGGAGCTTGATCGCCTCCTGGATGTCCTCGGGCAGCCCACTCGTCATATCGGTCACGATATAACCGGGAGCCACACAGTTGACCGTCACGTTGCGGGCGGCGAGCTCGCGGGCCATGGACTTGGTCAGACCGACCAGGCCGGCCTTGGCCGCGCCGTAATTCACCTGGCCGGCATTGCCGAGAAAACCGATAACCGAGGTCATGTTGATGATCCGGCCCCAGCGTTTTTTCATCATGCCGCGCATGACGGCCTTGCTGCACAGGAAGGCCCCTTTCAGGTTGGTATCCAGCACCTTGTCCCAATCGTCATCCCGCATGCGGGCCATGAGGCCGTCCCGGGTAATACCGGCATTGTTGACCAGGATATCAACCGGGCCCCGGCCGGTGGCAACGGCCTTGACGGCTGCGGCCACAGCCGTAGCGTCGGCAACGTCGAATTGGCTGATAAAGGCGGCGCCGCCCGCGGCATCAATGGCCGCCAGTGTTTCTTCCGCCGCCCCCGGCCGACTGACATAGTTGATGCCGACGCTGGCTCCCATAGAGGCCAGACGCAGACAGACCGCCCGGCCGATCCCCCGGCTGCCGCCGGTTACCAGGGCTATTTTTCCTGCAAGCGTCATCGGCCGCGGCCCTCCCTTATTCTGGTTGTCAGAAGGGGAACGATATCGAAAAGATCACCGACCAGGCTGTATGTCGCTATGTCAAAAATCGGCGCGTTCTCGTCACGGTTGATGGCCACGATGGTCTCGGCCGACTGCATCCCGACAAGGTGCTGAATCGCCCCTGATATACCGCAGGCGATGTACAGCTTCGGGCACACTGTCTTGCCGGTCTGGCCTACCTGGTGCGGATAGGAGATCCAGCCGGCATCAACGGCGGCCCGGGACGCGGCAACCGCGCCGCCGAGTTCAGCGGCCAGCGCGCGGATCAACTCAAAGCCCTTTTCATTTTCCAGACCGCGGCCGCCTGAAACAAGGATCTCCACCTCCTGGATATTGACCTGGTCCTGTTCACTCCGAACGGTACCCAGAACTTCAACCTTTGAACTGAACACCCCGGCCGGCGGGACGACCCTTATGACCTCGCCGCACCGGTCGGGGTCCGGTTCTACGGGAACCATGACCTTGGGACGAACCGTGGCCATCTGCGGCCGGGAATGGGGGCAGACGATGGTGGCCATGACATTGCCGCCAAAGGCGGGCCGGGTCTGCAGCAGCATGCCATCCTCTTCCCGGATGGCGAGCCCCGTACAGTCGGCGGTCAGGCCGGCCCCGAGGATAGTAGCCACCTGCGGAATAACCGAGCGGCCGATGGCCGTGGCGCCGGTCAGGACAACCGCGGGCTTATGCTCGCGGATGAGTTCAACCAGGATCCGGCCGTAAACATCCTCCCTGTAATCCTCAAGAAAAGGATCGTCCACCAGGAAGACCTGATCCGCGCCGGCGGCGATCAGAAGCCCGGCCTGATCTTCGATCCCCGAGCCCAGAAAAACCGCGCTGAGAGGGACACCCTGCTGATCGGCCAACTGGCGGCCGATGCCGAGCAGCTCATAGGCAACAGGGGCCACCCGTCCGTGACGGTATTCGGCAAATACCCAGATCCCCGACCATTCTTCCAGGTCGATTTGGGCCTTTTGTTCAGCCCCTTCAAGATGCAGGGCCTCAACCTCGCAGGTCTCGACGCAGCTGCCGCAAAGAGTACAGCCGTCACCCACGACAGCGCAGCCGTCAACTACGGCGATGGCGCCAAAGGGACAGTTTTCCTCACAGATGCCACAGCCGGTACACTTTTCACTGTCTACAATCAACATCACCTGCTCTCCGTTTCAATTCCAACATACAGGAACTGTTCAGCTGCACTCCATCTTCAGGCGCTGAAAGTTACCAATACAGAGAAGGAAACCTTTGTTTATTTTCTACTTTTTTATTTTGTGACGGTCTCACAAAAAGTCATTTTCGTGCCTTACTCCTGGATTCCTGTCATAAAAAACAGGTAAGCGTAGACTCCAATATTTTTTTGCTGCATTTTCATAATGATTTCAAGGTGTAGGTTGGCGTTGAGCGATTATACCCTTAATGTTGGGTTTCGCTTCTTTCGTTGTAGATATCATAAAGTTCCGCTTATCCCAATAATTAAGCGAAACCCAACAATGGAGAGAAAAAACGCTCAACACCAACCTACAATGGATTGCGGGCATTATGCCCGCCTTAGTTGTCATTCCCGCGCAGGCTGGGATCCATAATTCGTTGATATTAATGGATTCCCGCCTGCGCGGGAATGACGGTGTGGTGAAGATTCAGACTTTTTACGAGTTTGTCTTTTGTATTTTCATAAGTGAAGGCCTCGTAAAAAGGTCAAACCAACAAAATCGCATATAATATATTTCAACAAGTTACGACATACAAAACGGCTAATTTAGGACTTTTTACGACTCCATCATAAGTAGGGCTTCAGCTGCTCGACAAGCTGGCTGACCTGCTCTTCAATCGTGCCTGAGAACATGGTCCGGTTACCGCGCGGCGGCGGAGAAAAAACATTGACGACCTGGGTCGGCGAGCCGACAAGACCTATAAACTGTTTTTCGGCACCGATATCGGCAGAGGTAAGGGCTTCTATCTTGGCCTTTTTCGCCCTCATTTTGCCTTTCAGCGACGGGACCCTCGGCTCGTTAATGTCTTTAACTACGGTCAGCAGGGCCGGCAGAGGCAGCCGGAGAATATCATAACCGTCATCCATCATTCGCTCCACCTGGATGGAATCGGCGGTGACCTCTCTTGTTTTCTGCACACAGGTCACATAGGGCAGGTTGAGCCTGCTGGCAAGACCGGGACCGACCTGCGCCGTATCCCCGTCAATGGCCTGCTTGCCGCACAGAACAAGGTCAAAACCACCAAGGGTTTCAACCGCCCGGGCCAGGGTATAGGACGTCGCCCAGGTATCGGCGCCGGCAAAGGCCCGGTCAGAGATCAGGACACCGTTGTCCGCTCCGCAGGCCAGGGCCTCCCGGAGTACCGTCTCCGCCTGAGGCGGCCCCATGGAGAGGGCCGTCACCGTGCCGCCGTGTTTTTCCTTCAGGCTGACCGCCTCTTCCAGAGCATGACGGTCAAAAGGGTTCATAATGGACTCGACGCCTTCACGGGCCAGGGTATTGGTGTCCGGATCAAGACGGATATCCTTGGTGTCCGGGACCTGTTTGATGCAAACGAGAATGTCCATGGTTATCCACTCATCACTTTTTAAGGGAGGTCAGGCACACTTTCTAAGCGTATTCCTTGTTCAGCTCCTGGCCGATGACATTGCGCTGAATCTGGTTGGTTCCCTCGTAGATCTGCAGGATCTTGGCATCGCGCATCATCTTTTCGACCGGATACTCTTTCATGTAACCGTAGCCGCCGAGAACCTGCACCGCATCAACGGTCACCTTCATGGCCATATCCGTGGCAAAAACCTTGCACATAGAGGATGCCTTGCTCATGTTCTTCGGGTTACTGTCGATATGACGGGCCGCCGCGTAGACAATGGCCCGGGCCGCCTCGACTTGAATGGCCATGTCGGCCAAAATATGCAGAACGGCCTGAAACGAGATAATGGGCCGGCCGAACTGCACTCTCTGCTTGGCATAGGGCACGGCCTCGTCAAGGGCGGCCTGCCCGAGCCCGACGCCGAGTGCGGCAATGCCCGGCCGTGAAACATCAAGGGTTTTCATGGCCGTGATAAAACCGGTCCCCCGGCGGCCGACCAGGCGGTTTTTCGGGATCCGGCAATCCTGCATAATCAGTTCCCGGGTTGCCGACGACCGGATCCCCATTTTATTTTCCTTCTTGCCGTAGGAAAAACCGGGGTCGCCGTCCTCAACCACGAAGATGGATGCCCCGCGGGCTCCGCGGGCCGGGTCGGTGAGGGCGATGATTGAATAGACCTGGGCCTCGCCGCCATTGGTGATCCACTGTTTGGTACCGTTCAGCACCCACTCGTCACCGTCCAGTACTGCGGTAGTCCGGATCCCCGAGGCATCGCTGCCCGCGTTCGATTCGGTCAGGCCGAAGGCCGCCCATTTCGTGCCGGCGGCGATGTCGGGCAGATATCGTTCCTTCAACTCTTCACTGCCGGCGATAAGCACGGGAAATATGCCGAGGGTGCTGGCCGCAAAGCTGGTCGCCACACCGACACAGCCGCGCGCCAACTCTTCCAGTGCCAGCACGATCTCAAAACAGCCGCCGCCCAGACCGCCGAATTCCTCGGGCACAATGATGCTGAACAGGTCGGCCCTTGCCATATCCCGGAGAATCGAGGTAGGAAACTCATTTTTCTCGTCAAGTTCAGCCCGCTGGGGAATAATCTTTTCTTCTGTAATCCCGCGCGCGGTTTCAACGATCATCTGCTGTTCTTCGGTCAAAAAATAATCCACATTTCCTCCTCGTTACCAACACATAAGCATGGATCCCCAGGTGAATCCCCCGCCAAAGGCGCAGAACAGAACCAAATCGCCACGCCGGATCAAACCCTGACGATTTGCCTCATCCAGAGCAATAGGAATACTGGCAGCAGATGTATTACCATATTTATTCACGTTAATGTAGACCTTTTCCTCAGGGACGCCCAGACGTTCCATGAGTTTGTACACAATACGGATATTGGCCTGATGGGGAATCATCAGGCCAATATCTTTGATGGTCATGCCATTGCGCTGCAAAAGAGCCGTGGCCGACTCTGCCATGGCCCGCACGGCAAATTTGAAGACATCACGGCCGGTCATCCTGATGTAACAATCTTGATCGTCGCCCGGCTGAACCAAGTCCGGATTCAAGCTCTTGGGGCTGTGCATATAGAGAAGTTTCCAGAGATGGCCGTCCGTAAAGAGCTGGGAATCAACAATGCCGCCACCGTGGTCGCGGCCCGACAGCACGCACGCTCCCGCACCATCGCCGAAGAGAATACAGGTATTACGATCCTGCCAGTTGACCCGGGCCGACAGCGTCTCGGAGCCGATGACCAGGATATTCATGTCCGGCTTGTTTAAAACATACTTGTCGGCCATGTCCAGGGCAAAGAGGTAACCGGAGCAGGCCGCATTTAGGTCATAGGCAAAGGCGCGCTGCGCACCGATCTCCGCCTGCACAAAACAGGCACAGGACGGCATCGTCATGTGCGGGGTCATGGTGGCGACCATGATGAGATCAATCTCGCCGGCCCCAAGCCCGGCCATGTCCAGGGCCCTGCGGGCCGCGCCGGCGGCCAGATGGTAATTTTCCTCGCCCTTGCCGGCTATCCGCCTGGTCCGGATACCGGTGCGGCTGGTGATCCACTCATCAGAGGTATCAACCATCTGCTCCAGATCGGCATTGGTGAGTTCCCGGCGGGGGAGGAAGGAGCCGGTGCCAAGAACAACAGAGCGCTTCATCGTCTGTTTCCGGTGCAGGGCTCAGCTTGAATATTCTTCAAGAGAGATGAGGATGCTTTCATTTAATCGGCTTCGATACATATTTGCAGCCACCTCTATGGCATTCTTAATGGCAGTGGCATTTGATTTACCGTGACTGATGATCCCGGTCCCGTTTATCCCCAGGAGGGGCGCCCCCCCATACTCGGCGTAATCAACTCTTTTGCGAAAACTTTCAAAGGCTCTGCGGATCAGCATATAACCGATTCGCGCCCTGAGCGTCTTCATGATTTCCGTTCTCAACATCTGCATGGCCGCCTCAGCCAGACCTTCGCTGACCTTGAGAGAAATGTTGCCGACAAAACCGTCACAGACAATGACATCCACGTCACCCTGGTAGACATCCCGGCCTTCAACATTACCGATAAAATTCAGAGAACTGGCGGCCAGCAATTCATGCGTTTCCTTGACCAGAGTATTCCCCTTGCCGGCCTCCTCGCCGATACTGAGCAAACCGATACGGGGATGTTTAATGTCTAAAAGTTTACGGGAACAGGACGACGCCATGATGGCGAACTGAAACAAATTGTGTGGACGGCAGTCAACATTGGCGCCCACATCCATGATAATGACCGGTCTTTTCAACGTGGGGAAGAGACTGGCAATACCCGGCCTGGATACGCCTTTAAGGCGGCCGAGCTTTCTGACAGCCGAGGCCATGGTCGCCCCGGAATTGCCGGCAGAGACTACGGCATCGACCCGGCCGTTACGAACCAGATCAAAGCCCACCATGATGCTGGACTGCTTTTTCCGGCGTACCGCTTCAACCGGCGACTCGTCCATGGAGATGGCTTCCGGCGCATGCTCGATATGCAGGCGGGCGGCCAGACTACCGGCGACTCCGAAGTCCGCTACCTGCTTTTCAAGAAGCTCACGGGGACCAAGGAGAATGACTTCAAAATCATTATGTTCCTGTATCGCGGAGATTGCGCCGCTGATGGCCAGCTCGGAGCCACGGTCTCCACCCATGACATCCAGAGCTATGCGCACCATTAGTGCCTTACTCCTGAACTTATATCATAACAAACAAGATTTTTTTGCTGCATTTTTAAAATGATTTCAAGGTGTAGGTTGGTGTTGAGCGATTATGCC
>VAPK010574645.1_pt1 | contig 17628 bp, 13 predicted proteins | sample 3395031 | NCBI WGS metagenome assembly VAPK01 (sample SAMN08290443, study PRJNA428436) | hydrothermal vent metagenome | isolation source: Deep-sea hydrothermal vent chimney 1 | place: Pacific Ocean: Juan De Fuca Ridge
ACCAGGGATAGTGGGTACATTGACTGTTTTCAAGGGGGGCGGTGCTGTTATGATTACGGCCAAGGGCGGCGGCGGTGGATTTTCGTTTTTATCTTTCTTGTTTTTATCTTTCTTGTTTTTATCTTTCTTGTCTTTATCTTTCTTGTCTTTATCTTTCTTGTCTTTGTCTTTCTTGTCTTTATCTTTCTTGTCTTTGTCTTTCTTGTCTTTATCTTTCTTATCTTTGTCTTTCTGCTCTTTTTGTTCCTTTTTCTCTTGTTCCTTTTTCTCTTGTTCCTTTTTATCGTCTCCTGCTAACGAGAGGGTTGATACAGAAAATATTGCTAAAAAAATTAGGACCTGGATTGCCAGGGTATTCCTCATATACTTTGTCTGGAGCATCGTGAAAACTTCTCCCCTTAAGTGGGTTATTTTGGTTATAATTTAGCTGGATATTTTAAAATTTACAAAAATGTATCCGTCAGGCGATTGAAATATCGATACAACGACCCGGCATGACCGAACCAGAGAAATCGTTCAATGACACTGTATATATGACGATACAGTTAGAAAAATCCATCTTTAACGGTACAATTCCACATGATAACAGTCGTGTGTAATTAACTGGTTAAATTAATAGAAAAATACTAATTTGTTTTTTGTTTGATATTCACAGGGTGGATACCCCGACTACAGAACGAAAAAAAAATGATACAAATTTAAAAATGAATACAGCAGAATTATTTTTATTTTACATGATTTTAAATCTGAAAGTGCTAATGACAGATATATTTCTGTTTAGCACACTTCCGAGACATGGTTAGATTAACAGAAAAATAATGCAATGCAAGCCAATTCTATTTTTGCTGTATTTTTTGTAAGTCTAAACTGACTTCAAAAAAACCTGTTCATATTTGATAAATATTCTGAATTCTTGTGAAGTAAATTTTATCGAGAAATAATTGAGTCGTCGCGCATTAACGTGTCACTCAATCGAAAACAAAATCATCTTGATGACGTAATTAACCAACACCTCGATCAGGATCCATATTAAAAATACTGTTAGGAATAATTCCAAAAAGTGGAAAATACAGACAAAAAAAATCAGTGAGATGGATATTTTAATCAATGCTCCATTCTTGATTTTTTAAGCGTGCAATGATCAAAAGTACATGCCCTAAAAGTGCCGGCTTTACTTGATGTAGTACATCAGTTGATCGAGGAGCAACCATATTTGAGGTTTGTCTTGATCGATTTCAGCGCTAGAAAGTTTTACGGCGTGGGGCAGCAACCTACTGGCGGGTTGTGTACTCGATGCGTCGCTACATTCCTTTATGGTCGCCGAACAGAGAGACGAATTTGATCTGACGATGGCCTGGCAGTTTGGTCTAGTCCCCTTGATTGTGACTTCTGCAGATCTTCAGTTTCGACTCAACGCTTATCTATCCCTGTACCTGCATGATAAAGTACAAGCCGAAGCTCTGGTGAGAAATACCGGTCACTTTTCGAAATTTTTAGAAAGTATTACCTTTTCGCAAGGCGCTATTTTGAATGTTTCGGAAGTGGCAGGAGAAGCGAAAGTCAGCCGTAAAACGATTGAAGGATTCATTGAAATACTCGAAGGCTTACTGTTAGCATTTCGGAGCCCGCTTTTTAGCAAGCGGGCTAAACGCCTTTTAATTAAATATGAAAAATTCTATTATTTTGATATCGGCGTTTTTCATTCAGTCAGACCCAAAGGATCACTGGGTCGTCCAGAGGAAATTGAAAGTATCGCCCTGGAAGGTCTTATCGTCCAGTAGCCTGGATTAAGCCTAGCGAATCCACATCAGCCATGAACGATGTAATATGGCGTGGAAATAACAACAAGGCCAGAGTGAATTCATTTATTTTCAACGCTTGTTCATCGTGGATTCGCTGCGCTTAATCCACGCTACCCCGCTATTTTTCTCTGACATCAATTTAAACTTGCACCATTTTGCATAGCCCCACCCCAGCGATGGAGCCATTTTCATTGTTGCGTTGGTGCATGCAATGCACTCTATCGGGCTCAGAACGAACCAATACAAATCCAATCTGGGCGCGAAACAGGGACGTTATCACGTCGCCCATTTCTTAATTTAAAGGAGATAGCCGTCGTTAGTCTTCTCACTGATAGACCACATCACCGTCATTGTTGCTACCCCCACGACGATTCAGTGCATAACCGCTGGCCATCGTGGTGGTCAGTGTATCAATCCAGAACCAGGGGGTTTCCAAAAGGGGCCTTGGGGTTTGACGGATGTCATCGGATCGGAGGGGTTCGATTCGCCCTCTGGTGAACCCAGACTTCGTTATCGTGTTTTAATTCATTGAGTAAAAAATAGGTGAACGGCGAATGCCCGGAACCGCGATAATTATCATCGACAAATTCAACGCCGCCAGCAGCTAAGATTTGTACGCTTTTTTTGTCGGCCACTTTTTGATAATAACGTAGGCTATTCGGATCCCGATCTTGGCCTCGTGCCCCTTCGCGCAATAAAGCACCACCAGACTGTCATCAGCCTGGGTACGTTTGGCTAAATCCGCGAGCGCATTGATCATTTCTCGCTTTGAAGCATCGGTCAGCAAGGTCGCATCGGTAAACCCATCATCGGCTTTCAATAGTTGACTCACGGATTGCGCCTCGGCTACGGCGGTCTCTAATACTTGCCATTGGCCTTTCGGATCTTGACAATTGTTGTTACCAATCACGAGTGCACGATAAACTATCAGGATTGACAGATTCGCAATGATGACTGGCTCGACATTGACCCGAGGCGGTTGTTTTGATGGTGTAGCCACGGCTGCCTTCATTTAATAAGCCCATCACCCCCGGATAATCGGTGGTTAAACTGTCGGTGACAAACACCGGGTTTGTCGCCTAATGCACTGACTGCTGGTGGCACTACTCGCAATAAGGCCGGTGATGACTTGTCGTTTCGTCTCGCCAGGACAAAAATAGGCATCGTAACTCAATACCTAAATCTCAAACACTTTGGGTATATCTTGAATTTATATAAAATTCAATTGGTTATTAAGTATTCTCATTGACGACTGCGAAATGGAGAAACAAATGGGTTAAAATAACAGAATACTTACATACTTAGTTTTAATAGTGAAAGAAAAATGACCGACACACTTAATGCTCGACAACGCGATGCGGTAAAATACATTGATGGCCCTCTGCTCGTTCTTGCTGGCGCAGGCAGCGGTAAAACCCGAGTTATCACCCAAAAAATCGCTTATTTAATCCAACAGTGCGATATCACGCCACGGCATATTGCCGCCGTCACATTCACCAATAAAGCCGCCCGGGAAATGAAGTCTCGTGTCGGTAAACTGCTTGATCGGCAGCAAACCCGTGGTTTAGTCATCTCCACATTTCATACCCTCGGATTAAGAATTATCCGAAAAGAACGCGAGCTGGTTAATTTGCGAGCTAATTTTTCGATTTTTGACAGTCAAGATAGCCTGGGAATCATCCAAGACATTTTACAAAAAGACAACGCCAGTGACCCTGACTTTGCCCAACAAGCACAACGGCAAATATCTCATTGGAAAAATGCCCTCACTGATCCAAACCATGCCTTGTTAAATGCAGACAACCCCACCGATGAAATAATCGCCGCGATTTATGAGCGGTATACACGACATTTGCGCGCCTATAATGCCGTTGATTTTGACGACTTGATCTTTTTACCTACGTTGATTTTTCAAGATCATAGTGAGGCACTTGAGCGTTGGCAAAATCGCATTCATTATTTACTTATCGATGAATACCAAGATACCAACGGCTGCCAATACCAACTGGTCAAACAACTGGCCGGTCCTCGCGGGGCATTCACTGTCGTCGGTGATGATGATCAATCGATTTATGCCTGGCGTGGCGCACAGCCAAAGAATCTACATCAATTACAAACTGACTTTCCTCGTCTTCAGGTCATCAAGCTTGAACAGAATTATCGTTCAACAGGTCGTATCCTCAAAGCGGCCAATCAACTCATCGCAAACAACGAGCACATCTTCGAAAAGTCACTGTGGAGTGAATTGGGTTATGGTGATCCCATTCGTGCCATCCAATGCCGGGATGAAGAACACGAAGCGCAGCGCGTGATATCAGATTTACTGAGTCATAAGTTTCAACATCGTACTGAATTTCATGACTACGCCATACTCTACCGAGGCAACCACCAATCACGCTTACTTGAGCGCCTATTAAGAGAGCAACGCATTCCTTATTTTCTCAGTGGCGGCACTTCTTTTTTTGAGAAAACGGAAGTCAAAGACATCTTATCGTATTTGAGAGTGTTAGCTAATCCCGATGATGATGCCGCTTTGCTGCGCGTCATTAATACCCCAAAACGGGAAATCGGCCCCTCCACCCTGGAAAAACTCGCCAACTATGCACAACACCGCAATACCACATTGTTAGCCGCCAGCCAAGAATTGGGCCTGGAGCAATACCTGTCAGAACGTCCATTAAACAATTTGCGCCGTTTTACCCAGTGGCTTAGCCACATCAGCGAACGCGCTAAGCGCGGCGATCTGCTGTCAGCCGTTAAGGACATGATTCATGAAATTGATTACGAAAACTGGCTAAAAGACACCTGCAAAGACTTAAAAGCTGCCCAACGCCGCATGGAAAATGTGACCGAACTCGTCAACTGGGTAGAACGTATTTTACAGCAAGATGAAAAACAAAAAACCCTAGGAGACGTGGTTAATCACATGATGCTGATTGATATTCTAGAACGTCAGGAAGATGATGATACCGCAGATCGGGTGCACTTGATGACATTACATTCAGCCAAAGGACTTGAATTTCCGCATGTCTTTGTGATCGGTATGGAAGAAGATATCTTGCCTCACAAATCGAGTATTGATGAGGACAATCTGGAAGAAGAACGCCGTCTTGCTTATGTCGGCATTACCCGCGCACAAAAAACCTTAACCTTCACGTTTGTAACAAAGCGCCGACGCTATGGCGAAGTCATCGCCTGTGAACCGAGCCGATTTTTATCTGAATTGCCACAAGATGATATCACTTGGGAAGGAGGAAAAAATAAGGTTGATCCCGAGGAAGCTAAAAATCGGGGGAAAGCGCATTTAGCTAACTTACGTGGTATGCTAGCTTGATTTTTCAAAATACCAGGGAAGTGATTGCGTCACCGATTGCTAAACAATACTTTGTGCTGACATGCATCCTTGTACTGTTAGGCGGGTCTCAGCAAGCTTTTACTGCGTTGTCACATGACCCCGCGTTGACCTGGCAGACGTTACATACCCAACACTTTCGCATTCACTTCCATGACGGTGAACGAAGCTTGGCAATCACAGCGGCCCACCTTGCCGAAGCCGCTCATGAGAAAATATCCACCTTTTTCGCTTGGTCACCAACCACCCCCACCGACTTGGTATTAACCGATCGAAATGATTTTAGCAACGGATCTGCTACTCCGTTTCCGAATAATCAAATGACTATTTTTGTCAGCCCACCTGATGATATTAATACCCTTGAGGATATCAATAATTGGCTGGAGTTGCTGATTATTCATGAATATACGCATATTATCCATCTAGATATGGCATCGAAAATCCCGGGGATGTTAAGACATGTTTTTGGGCGACTGTTTCCGTGGTTGTTTCCTAACGCACTGCAACCCCGTTGGTATGTTGAAGGTCTCGCCACCTATATAGAAACAGACCAGCAACAGGGCATTGGGCGAGGTCAAAGCAGTAGTTTCGCCGCCTTGATGCGCAATGAACTCATCCACGGATTAAAACCCTTGCGACGTATTAATCAACCTCAAACCTCATGGCCAGCGGGGAGCGGTTCGTACTTATATGGCGTTTATTTCTATCGTTTTATCGCTGAGCGATATGGTGAAGAAAAAGTCAAGCAGTTGGTCAGCAATTACAGTCGTTCCATTATTCCGTTTATGCTCAGCAGCAATACCAAACATATTCTAGGAAAAAGTTTAGACCGCTTATGGCAGGAATTCGAAAACTATTTGAAAGCTATTTTTGAGCCGCAAATTGCACACATCAAAAGCCGAGGTCTCAGTCGCGCCAAGCAAATCACCCAAAGTAATTATTTCACCAATCATGCAAGAACATTAGCCAATGGTGATTTGTTTTTTGCACAAAACAACGCTGAAAGCCGAATCACCTTAATGCGCCGCGCCAAGCAAAGCATCACTGCGCATAAAATTGCAGAGGTTTACAGCAATCGCTTTGATGTGCATCCACAATCAGGTATCGTCATCGCGCAACCTAATTTAACCAATAATACGAATGTTTTTTCGGATTTATATCACATTGATTTAACGACTTATCGTCAAACACGACTGACCCAAGGGGCACGTTATAAATTCGCTAGCTGGAGCCCAGACGGCAGTCAAATGATTGCTGTGCACTACCAATTAGCCAATAGCAGTTTGCACTTACTTGACCGCCAGGGCCATTTACTAAAAACCCTTTGGACAGGACAAAACAAAACTATCATCGCCGATTTAGATTGGTCACCCGATGGCGAAAATATTGTCGCGGCGGTTTGGCGGTCCGGTAGCAACTGGAACCTGGAACGTTTTAATTTGATAACACAGCAGTGGCAGCCATTAACCAATACCACGGATATTGAAGCACACCCGCAATTTGATCAACATGGCAATCTTATTTTTTCTGCCGATTATGGCGGTGTTTACAATATCTACCGTATGAATCTCAGCCATGGTGAACTCACTCAGTTAACCAATGTGATGGGCAGTGCTTTGTATCCCAGTGTCGATGCGCAAGGAAAAAAACTCTATTATTCAGGGCTCAGCGCCGATGGTTACAATATTTATCAATTAGATTTAACCGATAATCCAAGCCATTGGCAACCTATGCCTGCACAAGCCGTCACAACGCCCGAGATGATGGCAATACCTACAGCAACTGAACAAATTGATAACATCACTCGCTACTCACCTTATCAAAGTTTATCGCCTAAATGGTGGTTTCCTTCCTGGTTAGTCACTAAAAACCGAACGGAAATTGGTTTTACCACGAGTGGCTCTGATGTACTTAAACGTCATCTTTACCAGCTCACCGCGACTTATGAGGCAAAACAAAATGATTTGTTAGGCAGTATGAGTTATGTATACGATCGCTGGAATCCAACACTCAAACTCAGTGCCACTCGCCAATCGATGACAACCATGGCAACCATCGCTGACGCCGCCAATAACATCATTGATGAATACCAGAGCATACGTTATTCGGAGGCCTTAGCCGTTGAGTTGGTTTATCCCTTTTTATCTTTTGAAAGCCAATGGGGGTTGCACACTGCCCTGGTTTACGATAGGCAGTATAGCCGTCGCAATATTTTCCCCGGCTATCTTGCCCCTGATCGACAAAACACACTCGTAGGCCTGGCAGTTACCTACAGCAGTACGCAACGCTTCCCGGTATCCATTAGCCGCAGTGCGGGCAGACAAGTTAGGTGGGTCGCGGAAAGTAGTGATGCCTGGGACAGCGATTATTCTGGAAGCATCTTCAGCCTCGATTGGAGTGAGTTTTTCGCATTAGGTCGGCAACACGTTTTGGCCTGGCGAATTGCCAGCGGTTATGGCACGGAGCTACCCAACCCATTTCGCTTGGGCGGTACTTTCAGTGAAAATTTAAGTACGACATTACTTGCTCCCAGCATTCAATTGTTTAACAAACGTAACTACCCATTGCGTGGATATCCGCAAGGGCTCAGGGATTTAGTCGGCCGCCGGATGGTGCTCAGTCATCTTGAATGGCGTTTTCCCATTAAGCGCATTGAATATGGCTACACGGCCCCCATACCACTTGGCATTCATCAATTGTATGGCAGTTTATTTTTAAACAGCGGGGGCGTCTGGTACGATACCTTGCAATCAAATCAAATCAAATCAGGCGGTGGCTTTGAGTTCCACATAGATACTATCATTGGTTATAGTTTGCCTCTCAATTTTCGGCTAGGCATTGCTCGGGGATTTAACCAACAAGGAGAAACCCAAATGTATCTTTCCTTAGGTTCTGCTTTTTGAGGGGAACAAAATCCTCCAAGCGTTAAAATTCGCGATGTTCACGTCGATGATTATCTTGAGGTATGATTAGTGAGTGAGTTAGAGGGTCAAATCTTTACTTTTACTATTATGATTCGTTATTGTTTGATAGAAATATTGTGACTTAATTTGTTAGTGTCCCTAAGGCTGTGATATCACTTTAAGCTTGCATTGATGGCAAAAAATGCTATCGTTAGAGTTATGAATAGCAAAAATAGGAAAACGTTAAAAGCTATATTTAGCAACCTAGTTAATGGGAATATTGAATGGCGTAAGATCGAGTCGTTATTTCTCTCTTTAGGGGCCGTACGTGCAGGAAGGGCGGGATCTGCTGTCAGCTTTGTTTTGAATGATGTTAGGGTGGATTTTCATCGCCCCCATCCAGATAAAGGAGCATTAGGTTACCGAGTGAAAGATGCTCGGAAATTTTTAGAGCAAGCAGGTATAACAGTATGAATATGATGAAATACAAGGGTTACACTGCCCTTATAGAATATGATGAAGATGATCGCATTTTTGTTGGCCATCTAGCTGGGATTAAAGATATTGTTGGTTTTCACGGCACCACAGTCGATGAGTTAGAGGATGCCTTTCATGAATCTGTTAATAGCTATATTTCAATTAGCGAGGAAACAGGTAGGATCGCACAAAAACCTTACTCTGGTAAGCTGATGCTGAGAGTATCGCCTGATATTCATGCCGCCGTTGCTACTGCTGCTCAAATACGTGGTAAAAGCATAAATCAATGGGCTTCTGAAGTTTTGGATCAAGCCGCTAACATTTGATTGTCGTCAAATAAAGGCCTAACAAAAGCGATTTCGTGTCAAGTTAAATTCCAAATAGCTTTAAGCCTGAGGGGATACTGATGCTTTAATGTGGTAACGAATTAAAACATCCGTGTCCCTGTTATCCCAGTGCTCTTCTTCCCAAACTAATCATTCAGAAAACAGATGTAACGAGAGGTGAAACCGAGAATTGATTGCGTTGCCCATTCCTAAGTCAATCAAGCGAAGAGAAATACCTGATTCTCTTAAAATCGACGACGATTCGCTATCTTGAACGAAAAACAGAAGGCTTATCGTGAATACATCGGTTCCCGATACCCAGATCAAATAATTAGGTGCGCTTCCTCTGCTCAGCAACTACCTTGATGGACGTAAGCTACCCCTACACTTTACTTTGATAAGTATCTTGCTAATTGCCACGTCAGTTGTCCGTCAATGGTGATAATCGCTTTTTCAAGCAACCAGCAGTAGGCATCTTCCGCGTCATTTTCAAACCAAGCCCACGCCGAACCTAACCGAAACGTGTAGCCCCAGGCATCCATTTCCTGACACAATTCATGAGCACTGGTGTCGCTTAAAAATCCAGCGAGTAAGATCTGTAAATAGCAAACCGCATCTTCTTCTGCATAGTTACCCCCGGCATTGGTATGCAAAGCTTGGCGTCGCTCATCATCCATGCAAATATAATGACAAGCTTCGTGTAATATCGAATGCAATGGGGTCTCAGCACAAACAAACAACTGGTTATTAATAAGGCCAGCCTCGGGTGCCCCCCAAAAGCTCCCCGGAATGGGATGATCACTCTCAATTTTGAGCAATTCCAGACCAAACCGGCCCAGCAGCTCAGCTACCGGAGCCCTCTCAATGGTGCGCATTGTTCTCATTAAATCAGAGCCTATCAATTAACCTAAATAACCCCCAAGGCACATCGCCCAGTGCAAAATGTCCATCCTAACCGTTGCCACATTTTGACATCAACACAGAACAAAGACAAAGCATACATTATATGGTAGTCTGCGCAGCCTTCTGCTGGTCAATTTCCAAACGTGATCTCAACGGAGTAGTTGAATGCCAAAAAAAGACGTTGTATTTAAAGTGATCTTTGTGAGCCAGGGAAAAGTCTATGAAGTTTATGCTCGTCGTGTCACCCAAGGAAGTTTATTCGGATTTGTCGAAATCGAACAATTAGTTTTCGGTGAAAAATCAAGTGTCTTGGTGGACCCTTCCGAAGAAAAGCTGAAATCTGAATTTGAAGGTGTTTCACGCAGCCACATCCCAATGCATGCGATCTTGCGCATTGACGAAGTTGAAAATGAAGGCCCAGGCAAAATCACCGCCACCAAAACAGATAGCAACGTAACCCCGTTCCCTATCTATACCCCGCCCAAAAGCGATTGATATCATTTCATGCTTTTGCATTATTTTTGACCTAATTGGGAACCTGTTAGATGGCTAGAAAAAAACAAAGCCTGGCGCAACGTGCCGATCGCCATAAATTATATCAAAAATCTGTACAAGCCCCCGATGTTGAAATTACTTTTATCAAAAAACAATTCAAAAAAATTAGCAAGCGTTCCCCGTTATTACTGAGAGAAGATTTTTGTGGTACCGCCTATTTATCCACCGAGTGGTGTAAAAAAACGCCAAATGGCTACGCTATCGGGGTCGACTTATGCCGTGAGACATTGCAATGGGGGCAACAACACAACATTAAAAAAGCGGGCGCTCAAGTTGCCAAGCGAATTGAACTCATCAACGACAATGTACTGACCGTAAAAACCAAAAAAGTTGACCTTATTTGTGCTTTTAATTTCAGCTATTGTATTTTTGAAACGCGTCAATTAATGCGGGATTACTTTTCAGCCGCTCGCCGTAGCCTCAAATCCGACGGTGTATTTTTCCTCGATCTATTAGGCGGTACCGCCACTCTCGATGTGGTTGATGAAGAAAGAAACATTGACGATGGAAAAGATAGCTTTACATACATTTGGGATCAACTAAGCTTTAATCCTATCAATAATCATATGGATTGTGCCATTCATTTTGCTTTTCCCGATGGCTCTTTAATGGAGAATGCATTTAGCTATCAATGGCGATTATGGTCAATCCCAGAAATTCATGAACTTTTATTAGAGGCAGGATTCAAAAAAGTACATTTTTATTGGGAAAAATTTATGGAAGATAAAGACGACACAGACAATGAATACCTCATAGGCACTGGCAAATACCGAGCGGTGACAAAAGTTGACCAACAAGAATCCTGGTTAGTCTATATCGTTGCAGAGAAGTAATCATACGCCAGCACCATGAATAAAAAAACATCAAAATCGGAGACACAATGGCAAGCCGAGTTATCCCCGGAACAATACCAAGTCTGTCGGCTAAAAGGCCCCGAAGTTCCCTTTAGCGGTCGATACCATGATTGCAAAACAGTGGGCATCTATCACTGTCGCTGTTGTGGCGAGGTATTATTCAGCGCCATTCACAAATTTGATTCCGGTAGCGGTTGGCCGAGTTTTTGGGCGCCCATCGCCAGCGATAAAGTTGCAACCCAACCCGACCTCAGTCATCATAGGCAACGTACTGAAGTCACTTGCCTCCACTGCGATGCCCATTTAGGGCATGCATTTAGCGATGGTCCAACACTCTCCCAGCCACGATATTGCATTAATTCCATCGCCCTAAAACTGGTCTCTGAAAGCCATAATAACGATTAATCGCCATCAATGGTTACCTAGGAGGTCGTCTGAGATGATCACGACAAGCAATATCGATCATCACGCAAACATTCCCACCCCATTACAAGAGATACACCATAAACTACTGGCTGAAAAACAAGTCAGGCTCTGGGTGAAACGTGATGACCTCATCCATGCCAGCATTCAGGGTAATAAATGGCGTAAATTAAAATATAACCTACTCAACGCGCAAGCCAAGCAATACGAGGTACTCTTAAGCTTTGGTGGCGCGTATTCAAACCATATCCACGCCCTAGCCAGCGCCGGTGCGCTCTTCGGCTTTAATAAAACCATTGGTATCATTCGCGGCGAACCTACGCCCCCTCTTAATGCCACCCTGCAGCACGCACAAAATTGCGGCATGCAGCTACATTTTATCAGCCGTCAGCAATACCGCGACAAAGAGCAACCCGATTTCATACGACAGCTCCATCAACAATTCGGCCGATTTTATTTATTGCCCGAAGGCGGCAGCAATCAATTAGCACTGCCTGGGTGCCTCGAAATTAGCCAAGAAATCGCCAACCAAATTGGCTGTCATCATTATACCATTTGCACCCCTGTTGGCAGCGGTGGAACCTTAGCTGGTCTCAGCCTAAGCCACTCACACCGGCCAACCATCCTCGGCTTTGCGATACTCAAAAATGCTGGATTTTTAAAGGCTAAAGTGAGCCATTTATTAGCCGAGCATCCGCAACATAACCCATGGCAAATCAATCTAGATTACCATTTTGGTGGCTATGCGAAAGTGACTCATGAATTAATCCATTTTGTGAGAGAATTTACCACGCAAACAAAAATTCCGCTGGAGCCAATTTATTCAGGAAAAATGTTTTATGGCCTATTCGACCTAATAAAACGTAATTTTTTCCCAAAAAGATATACCATTGTTGCCCTACATACCGGTGGGCTACAAGGAGAGAGGAAGAACACGAAATAACCAGCATCAGGTACTCTGACGAACTTAGCCCTGGACAAGCTGTCGAATGCGGAAACTTTGTCAAAAGTTTGGCTTCGATAAAGCCGGTAGTCAAATCTTGTCACATCAATTATGGTACATGATCAAAATAGCCAAACCTATGTAATAATTAATACACGTTTAAAACTAAAAAAAGGACTATTGACAACATGAATAAGTTATAGATAATTCACTCTTCATAACGGCCACAAGAAAGCTTTGGCTTGCGTGGCACACCTTTTTTACTATAACCATCGCGAACAGCTTGTAAGATTAGCAACACTTGTATTTTCCTTCTTTGCTGCGTCAAAAGTGAAGCCAGTGGTATTTGCTAAACGCCAAATAAAAAAATACACGTACTGCCTGCTTTACCTAGCTTTTCGTAATTGGTATAAATACTTTTCTTTTAACAAACAACATGCGAGGCCATTGTTGACTTATGGAAACAATGATTGAAGTCAATCATCTTAGGAAACAATTTGGCTCTTACACAGCCGTGGAAGATATTTCATTTACTGTGAAACGTGGTGAAGTCCTTGGTTTTCTCGGCCCCAATGGCGCCGGCAAATCAACCACCATGAAAATGATCACAGGATTCCTGACCCCCACATCAGGGAATGCGAAAGTCTGCGGTTATGATGTGAGCAAATACCCGATACAAGTAAAAACCAATATTGGTTACTTACCCGAAGGGGCACCGACTTATGGTGAGATGACCGCGTTAAGCTTTTTACATTTTATTGCGGAAATTCGTGGTTATGAAAAGTCAGAGCGCACCCAGCGGGTCAACCAAGCCATCGAAAAAGCTAACCTCGAAAGCGTTTTATTAAAGCCGGTTGAAACACTGTCAAAAGGATTTAAACGCCGCGTTGGTTTAGCTCAGGCCATTATTCACGATCCACCGGTATTAATTATGGACGAACCCACTGACGGATTAGACCCAAACCAAAAGCATGAAGTCCGTCTACTGATTAAAAAAATGGCAAAAGATAAAGCGATTGTGGTTTCCACACATATCCTGGAAGAAGTCCATGCCGTTTGCAGTCGAGCCATCATCATTGCACAAGGGAAGACCTTATTTGACGGCACTCCGATGGCACTGGCGGCACAATCTAAATACCATAACGCGGTGAGTTTATCCCTAAGCACAGAGCAGCCAGAGGCTGTTGAAGCTCAACTCAGTAAAATCGAAGGCGTTGCTTCCATTGAACGCAACAAGCTTGCCAATGGGGATACCCAATTTTTTGTCTTTCCCAAAAAGGATGTCATGTTGATTCGAAACATCAGCCATATGGCGCGTACTCATGACTGGGAGCTAGACCAACTCAGCGTAGAATCTGGCCATCTGGATGACGTCTTTCGGCAGATAACCACCCAGACCCATAACATAGCGAAGGATACTTTATCATGAACAATATCTTAGCTATCTTTAAACGAGAACTCATCAATTACTTCGCGACACCCGTTGCTTATGTTTTTATTGTGGTCTTTTTAGTATTAACCGGTGTTTTTACTTTTTATCTCGGTGGATTTTTCGAACGCGGTCAAGCCGATTTGCAACCGTTCTTTTCCTATCATCCGTGGCTTTATTTATTCCTCATTCCCGCATTGTCCATGCGCTTATGGGCCGAAGAACGCAAATCGGGCACCATTGAGCTATTAATGACGCTACCCATCTCCATCACCCAAGCCGTCGTTGGTAAATTTCTCGCCGCCTGGGCATTCACTAGCATTGCTTTGTTTTTAACGTTCCCGATCTGGATCACCGTCAATTATCTGGGCGACCCGGATAATGCAGTTATCTTTGCAGGTTATTTTGGCAGTCTGCTCATGGCCGGCGCTTATCTCGCTGTTGGCTCATGTATTTCTGCCCTTACTCGAAATCAAGTGATCGCCTTTGTTATCAGTGTCGTCATTTGTTTTGGATTTATCCTGAGTGGCTTTCCGATGGTATTAAACTTTTTTGATGCTTGGGCACCGCAAATCATTATCAATGTGATCAGCTCCATGAGCTTTTTGACACACTTCACATCCATTACTAAAGGGGTTATTGATATGAGGGATCTCATTTATTTCATCTCTTTTATTGGATGTTGGTTATTAGCAAATGTCATTTTAGTTGAATTGAAAAAATCAGATTAATCAAAATTGGGTAACTACTGATATGCAATTTAGAAAATTATTTTCCACCAGCGGACTTATCGTTGCCGGCGCTTTATTGATAATCATAAACCTGCTCGCAGGGTTAACATTCAAATCTAGCCGAATCGATCTTACCGAAAACCAACTATACACCTTGTCACAAGGTACAAAGAATATTCTAGAAAATATTGAAGAACCGATCAATTTGCGCTTTTATTTTTCTGAAAAACTTCTTGTCGGTATTCCCGGTATTATGAGTTATGGCCGGCGAGTCAAAGAACTCTTGGCAGAATATCAAGAGTTATCAGACGGTGGCATTACCCTAACGGTCACCGATCCCGAACCTTTTTCAGATGAAGAAGACAACGCCGTTCAATACGGCTTACAAGGCGTACCTATCGACACCGCCGGCAGCTTAGCCTATTTCGGCTTAGTTGGCATCAATGATACTGACGATGAAGAAGTCGTTGCGTTTTTCCAACCCGACAAAGAAGAATCCCTGGAATACGATATCACCAAACTCGTCAATAAATTGGCGAGCCCGAAAAAACAAACCGTTGGTCTGATTAGCTCATTGCCCATCGACGGGGGAGGAAATAGCGCGAACCCGTTCATGCCGCCACAGCAACACGCTAATCAAGAATGGGTCATTCTAAGTCAGCTGAAGCAGCTTTTTGACGTGCGAAAACTTGATACAGACATGGAAAAAATGCCTGATGACATCAACGTACTGATGTTAGTTCACCCTAAAAATCTAGCCGACAAAACATTATTTGCCATCGATCAATTTGTCTTGAATGGGGGGCACACCATCGTATTCGTCGACCCCTACTCGGAAGCCGATACTCCAGCCACCGACCCACAAAACCCAATGTCAGCCATGACCGCACCGCGTCACTCAGATCTGCCAAAATTGTTTGATGCATGGGGCATCGAGCTGGTTAGTGGCCAACTGGCCGCTGATCGCTTATCCGCGACACGGGTCAATGCTAATGCCAGCGGGCGACCACAAGCCATGGATTACGTCGTCTGGCTATCATTAACAGAAAAAAATTTCAATACCGATGATTTTGTCACCGGAGAACTCAAAACCATCAGTATGGGTACCCCCGGTATTTTACGCAAAAAAGACGGCGCAGAAACTAACTTTACACCACTGGTTGAAACCAGCGAGCAAGGCATGGAAATACCAACAAGCCGAGTCCAATTTGGTCCCAACCCGGCGGCACTATTAAGAGAGTACCGACCGGGAGGAGAAAAATTAGTGCTCGCCGCCCGTATTGATGGCATTGTGAAAACTGCCTTCCCTGACGGCGCACCTGACGGCGTTAGCAGTGATAATGTACTAACGGAATCAAAAGAAGCGGTTAACCTTATCATCGTGGCAGACACTGACGTATTGGGAGATCAATTTTGGGTAAACAAACAAAACTTTTTTGGCCAAAGCATCATTATGCCTCGCGCCAATAACGATACACTTTTAATTAATGCGATTGATAATTTAAGCGGTAGTAATGACTTAATCAGCTTGCGCAGCCGTGGAAAATCCGCTCGTCCGTTTGACAAAGTGATCGAACTTAAACGCGACGCAGAGCAAAAATTCCGTGAAAAAGAAAAGGCACTGCAAGAAAAATTGCGCGAAGCCGAACAAAAACTCAGTGAGTTACAACGCAAAAAAGACGGTGGCAGCAATATGATATTAAGCTCAGAACAAAAACGGGAAATCGAAAAATTCCGTAGCCAGCAGGTGCAAACGCGTAAAGAGTTACGCAATGTACAACATGAGCTTGGCAAAAATATCGAAAGTCTTGGCACCACGCTGAAAGTCATTAATATCGGCTTGATTCCCTTTTTGATCATTATTATTGCAACAGGTCTTGGCATTTATCGAATGAGAAAACTGTCTGCGGCAGCCTCTGTTTAAACAAGTTAGGTATCCATATGAATAGCAAAGCAATCGGAATATTGATCCTCATTACGGGCGTACTTTTAGCTGGTACGCTAATGATGATCGATAAACAAGAAACAAAACATGCACCGAGTGAAATTAATGGAAAGTTTTTCCCTCAGCTCGAAGACCACATCAATGACATCACGACCATTGAAGTCACCCAGGGTGATAGCAAAAGTATTATCACTCTCCAATCAGATGTCTGGCGAGTCGACACGCGTTTCGGATACCCCGCTGATTTTAGCAAAGTCAAACAGGCGGTCCTGAGTGTTTCTGGGTTAGAGATCATCGAGCCAAAAACTAAAAATCCAGAGAAATACACAAAACTCGGCGTGGAATCTCCTTCCGCCGATAGCGATAATCAATTAATAACATTCATCGACAAGGATGGCAAAACACTCGCCACCGTTATTATTGGCGAAAGTAAATTAGCCAATAAGCCTGGTGCTAAAGCTAAGCTTTATGTGCGAAAAATGGATGATGAACAAAGCTGGTTAGTGGAAGGCCAAGTACGCCTGCCCAGCGGCGATAGCGATTGGTTAAATACTGAAATCATGAATATTGACCAAAAACGAATAACCAAAGTCGCCATCACTCATCCAGATAAAACGGTGTTAACGGTACTTAAAACACAACCCGAAGATATCAACTTTCAAGTGATAGATCTTAGCGAGGATGAAGAACTCAAATTCGCCAGTGCAGCAAACGCCTTAGCCTCAACATTAAGCACGCTCACCTTGGAAGATGTTGAAAAAAGCGAGGACTTCGCCTTTGACCCAGAAACGACCACACATACTACCTGGCAAGCATTCGATGGATTAGTCATCAATGCCTCTCACATGGAAAAAGATGATAAACAATACGTGAAGTTTAGCGCATCGTTTGATGAAAGCATCATTGTCAAGCCACCTGAAAAAACAGCGGAAGAGAAAACAGCGGAAGAGAAAACAGTCGAAGAGAAAACAGTCGAAGAGAAAAC
>VAPK010923655.1_pt1 | contig 17625 bp, 20 predicted proteins | sample 3395031 | NCBI WGS metagenome assembly VAPK01 (sample SAMN08290443, study PRJNA428436) | hydrothermal vent metagenome | isolation source: Deep-sea hydrothermal vent chimney 1 | place: Pacific Ocean: Juan De Fuca Ridge
GTTAGAATTTTTGCGCAGATAATTAATTCATAGTAAAGGGAAATAATATGAAAAATGAATTAGAAATAAGTGAAGTCGATGTTCTTTCAGCTCCTACTGTAACTATTATTAATAATGAACCTGATAGAAAAAAGAGTATTATTGAGAACACCCCTGCAATATTTGAAATCGTTGAAAATCAAAATGCAGTGGGAACCGAGCCCCTAGTTGAACTAGATAGCCAGAGTGAAGTGGTACGATGGTGTGGTTCAATATCCAATCTGCTAAAAAACATGGCGTTGACCCAAGGTTAGTTATGGCCATCATGTATGTGGAAACGACCCATGGTTGGTATGATAAGTTCTATCCGGATTTTCTGGAAAAACAGTTTCCGATGCGCCGAAGTATTCTTTCTATGAATATACATTATCGTTACTGGAGAAAGCTTGGCGTAACGAAAGAACTAATTAGCTGTCCCTATTACAATATTGATTTTGGAGTTATATTGTTATCTCGAATAGAAGCTCGGATCGAAAATCCATCAATTGCAAAGATAGCAAGTATATATAATTTTTTGGGTGTAGAAAAAGTCAGCGACTATGGTGCACGTGTTGCGAGAATATACTTTACTCAACCTTGGATTAGTAAAGGATGCATCAAATGAAGAAGCTAATAATTATTGTTTTTATAATATCTGTTTGCATTGCATCTTTTGCGCTTTATGCTGGAATAACTCATAATGCTATGGGAGAGTTTTGTCAAGATCTAGATCTAGATCTAGATATATGTAAGTTTGATTTTTATTACGCTGCTTTCATCTGGGCCAGTTGGTTTATTCCTATATTTTTTTTTCAATTAATAGTTATAGTGATTGTCAAATATATAATTACAGTTCTAAAAAAATAGGAGTACAGAAAATAAAAAGGGAGAAGCCTGTCGCTCACTGCGGACGTTATACGCAAAAAATAATATAGTAGAAAGTTATCCATGAAGATCAAAATACTAGGGGCCGGCGTTGCTGGTTTAACAACTGCAATTGCGTTGAAGAAAAAAGGTTTCGATGTGGGTGTGTATGAAAGGCATGAAGGCAGAAGTGACATTGGAGCAGGCATTGTTTGTTGGCCTAATGCTTCCTTTGTATTGAAAGAGCTTGGTTTGCTGGAGGACATAGCTCTCCAGTCAGGAGTGCCGGTAAAGATGAGGCGTTTATCTAATAAGGGCAATAATTTAGGTGCATTGGATATTGTTAAACTCAATGAAACAATGGGGTATTCGAGCTTTTCTATTTTGCGAAAAGATTTAATGAAAGTTCTGGAATCACATCTAACCGAGTATGGCATTGAAGTTAAATACGGAAATGCAATTAAAAAACTAGTTTCCACTCCATCGGGTTCAACGAGTATTCATTTTGAAAATGGGGCAACTCACCTCCAGAAATTTACAAAAATACGTTTTCCTAAAACGACAAGTATCGCAATGGGGGCAAGGCAATTTGCCTCATCTCTCTTTAGCACAGATAAAAATGTAAGCGAACAAAGAAATAGGAACAGTATGAATACTGATTACAATTCTGTTATTAGCGGCATGGCAAAAGGTTGGTCAATTGGGTTGCCGCTGAGCATGGCGTTATATTTCAATCGAGAATAAAGTGGCATATCTATATCTTGCAATAGCAATAGTGGCTGAAGTAATTGCGACGAGCGCGTTAAAAGCATCGGAGGAGTTCACGAAGTTGTATCCGAGCTTAATAGTGGTTATCGGGTACGGCGTTGCATTTTATTTTATGACTCTTGTGTTGCGAACCATACCAATAGGAATTACGTATGCGGTTTGGTCTGGCTTAGGCATTGTGTTGGTGGCCATTATCGGCATCGTGCTGTACAAAGAAATACCTGATATTCCGGCGATTATCGGTATGGGGTTAATTATTTCAGGCGTTTTGGTAATCCATATATTTTCAGGGTCGGTCAAGCATTGAATCAAATTATGTTCGAAATCAGGGAGGTTACGACAGAAGACTTTAAGAGGAATATGTGGCCTCATTAAAGGATAGATTGTGAGAGCGACACGAAAGCGGGCTATAATCGTCTAAATTTGACAGGTTCTTAGTACGGCGGCTATTTCGTTGGCCGGTAGCGGTCGGCTGAAGTAATAACCTTGCACTTCGTCGCAGGAACGTGATTTGAGGTAATTAAGCTGCGCCTCCGTTTCCACACCTTCGGCAATGACTTTGAGCTTCATGTTGTGGGCCATGGCGATGACTGCTGACGAGATGGCGGCATCGTCCGGATTGGTGTCGATATCGCGGACGAATGACTTGTCGATTTTTAAGCGGTCTATCGGGAAGCGTTTCAGGTAGCTTAATGAGGAGTAGCCGGTGCCAAAATCATCGATGGCCAGTTTTACTCCCATCGATTTCAGAACCTGAAGTGTGTTAACAGTGTTTTCCAGGTCGTCCATGATCAGATTTTCCGTAATCTCTAGTTCCAGATAGCAGGGTTCGAGTTTGCTTTGCTTCAGAGTGTCGGCGATCATGTCGGTTACTCCCGGCTCCATGAATTGGCGGGGGGAGAGGTTAATTGCCAGCCTAAGCTGCGGTAAGCCATCGGTTTGCCAGGCCTTGATCTGTGCGGTAGCGGTTTGAATGACCCACTGGCCAATTGGAATAATGAGTCCAGTCTCTTCGGCAAGGGGGATGAACTCCGCAGGCGCAATAAGTCCGAACTGGGGATGCTGCCAGCGCAACAGGGCCTCAACACCGAGCACTTTTCCGGTTTTGGGTTCCACTTGGGGTTGGTAGTGCAATACCAATTGGTTACGCTCCACCGCGTGACGTAATTCATGTTCTAAAAGCAGCCGTTCCCGGGAGTGGACGTTCATTTTCTGAGAGTAATACTGAACGTTGTTACGGCCTTTTTCCTTGGCTTGATACATGGCCGCGTCAGCGTTTTTTAACAAGGTTTCCGCATCGCGCCCGTCTCTGGGGAACAGGCTGATGCCGATGCTGCCGGTGATGAAACATTCGCGGCCTTCAATCAAGTAGGGTTTTTCCAAAGCCTTACGTACTTTGCGGGCGATCGAGGTCGCTTGCGCTTCGTGATGGATATTCTCCAGAACGATGACGAATTCATCGCCGCCCAAGCGGGCGACTGTATCGGCTTCGCGACTGCTGGCCTTGAGCCGCGTGCCGACGGCTTTTAATAGGGTGTCGCCGACGGCGTGGCCGAGACCGTCATTGACGGCCTTAAAGCGGTCGAGGTCAACAAACAGCAACACCAGCCGCAATCCGTTGCGGATCGTGCGCTCGATCGCCGCTTGCAATTGCTCTTGGAGCAAAGTTCGGTTGGGTAGTTCGGTGAGCGCGTCGTGAGTGGCTTGGTGCACCATTTGTTGCGCCATGCGGCGTGGTTCGGTGACATCGCTGAAGACGATTACGGAACCCAATACCTCGCCTTTCTGGTTGCGGATAGGGGCCGCAGATGCACGGATGGGCCATTCTTCGCGACCGTTGCGGCTGAGCACGGCGCTGTGGTCGGGGTAGGTGATACTGCGACCTGTCTGCAGACAGCGGGAAACGGGGTAGGTTACTTTCTCACGGTTCTGCTCGTTGATCACACGAAACAGCATATTGACTGGCTGCTCCCGGGCTTGTTTTCCCGTCCACCCGGTGAGCGATTCTGCGGTAGGGTTCATGTACTCCACAATTCCCTGGGCATCGGTGGCGATCACTGCGTCGCCTATGGAATGCAGGATGACTTGGGCGCGTTCCTTTTGTTCTAACAATGAATGCGTTGCACTAACCAGACGGCGCCAGCTCCACAAGGGGTAGCTAAGGCCGAGGCCGAGCAAGGCGGCGGAAGGGGCAAACCATAAGTGCAGACCTCGCAGTAGCACAAAGCTGAAAACTATCGGCAGGATTAGCAAGCCGACGGTGACCAGCAGTGATCCGCCGGGAGTCAGGCGAGAATACAATAAGAGGGTGGACAGCACCAGGATCCCTGTTAACAGCATTTGCCAGCGAAGATCCAGCGACTGCACCAGTGTATTGCGGCGCAGGGCGTCTAGAATGTTAGCCTGAATTTCCACACCCGGCATTGCTTGACCGGATACAGGTGTCGGCAGGGCATCGCCTAGCCCGGCGGCTGTAGCACCGATCAGCACAAACTTGTCGTGAAAAGTCTTCTGTGGAACATTGCCAAACAGGGCATCGACATAAGAAATCCGTTGAAAGTGGCCGGGTGGACCTGCATAAGGCAACAACGCGCTATAGTCCCGCACCCAGGCATCAAGCAAGTTTGGGCGGGGATTTCTTTCCTGGTTGCCAAGCGATGGTGTGATGCTGGTATCCTCGAGCTCCAACATGGCGAGTGCAAGCTGCGACCATTTTGCTGTATTCAGGCCGGCTTTGAGAAATATGCGGCGGTTGATGCCATCCTCGTCCAGTTCCATATCGACGTGGCCGAGACGTGCAGCGGCGGCCGTTAACATTGGGATAGGCAGGGTTTCCTTGAGTGGGGTGTAAGGCTGTTCCTGTTCCGGCAGCACAGGTAGGACCACACGGCCGTGTCGCTGCAGGGCGTCCGCCAGCACGATATCCGTCCGGTGGTCTGATTGGTCAGGCTCCGAAAAAATAATGTCAAGGGCGACCGCTTTGCTACCGGCTTGGTGGAGTATGTCGATCAGCCTGGCGTGAACCTGACGCGGCCAGGGCCAACGGCCCAATTTTGTCAGGCTCTGCTTGTCGATGGCGACAATGACGACATCGTTTGCAGCGGGGTGGGACCAGTATTTTAGATAGGTGTCATAAATGACATGATCCCAATTTTGTAGCCATTGTGTGTATACCAAAATCAGTGAAAGGCTGATTAGTCCCAACGATATAATCGTTTTTTCAGCCTGTCCTTGTGCAGTGGAAACGACCGTCATAGCAACCATAACAGCAATGGGAGAAGTAGTGCCACCCATGCTAGCGCGGATGGGGTTGTAGACTGATTTAGGCTGAGCTGCTGCATCGGGCTGAACGTGCTCTGTTTGCCGAATGTCGTGCGGCTGGCGACGCGCCAGTAGTAGTCGCCAGGATCAAGCGTTTGTTCGAGGTTCAGGCTGGTGCCTTGGTGATCGGGAATATCGATGAGCGGTGTGGAAAAATCACTGCTGGTTGATAGCTGGAAATGAAAGATTGTGGCGTTTTCTACGGTTTTCCAGCGAAAAGCCAACCGTTGCTTGTGTGTGGCGTCGCGGGCTGGGGTCATCAATAGTGGCGGTTCAACAGGCGTAACAAGCGTAAATCTGTGGTCTGCGTTCAAGCCTTCAAGCCCGTCGATGTCGATTGCCCGCACACGTAATAGGTAATCTCCGTCAGGAAGTTCAACCGCACGCAGCTGCGGGTTCGCCAGTGTCTCTTCGTCGATCAGCAGGGCGCTTGCGGCGGCGGCATTGCTGATCTGGGCGCGGTAAAATTCAGCGCCATCAATTGCTGGCCAGTCAAACATCAATGGAAAGTCCCCGATGCGGTCCGGCAGTCGTGATAAATCGGGTGGAGGCAGCAGCGACTTGGGCGCTGACGGCGGCTGGCCCGCAGTGACCACTGTCCCAAAATTGGCGGGCACCTCGATTGTTTTTCCCGCAGTGCCGCTGACAGCGACTTTCCCGTGGGTTACTTCTGTCCTGCCTATTTTTTGATCGTTCTCCATAGCGACCCGGAATTCAGTGCCGCGGATGCCGGTGATTGCCGCTGGTGTGTGGATTTCAAAGCGTGTGCCTTTTTTTTGCTCGGGGTTAATCCGTGTTTCTAAACGCCCGCGGAGGAGGCGGATACGGACATCTAACACGCCGGAGCTGCTATAGGTATTTTGCGTCTCGAAAATCAGATGGCTGTTTTTTTGCAGCAGTAGCTGCGAGTTGTCGAGGAACTCCAGCAGCACATTGCCATTGGCTCCGGTATGAATCTCGTCACCCGTGACCAGGGTGGCACCGGGCTTGAGTGCAATAGCGGCGCCTGTCTGTGACGATGTGGCGTTCACTTCCCCCTCCAGTTTGAGGATACGCACTGGCGCCGGTTTAATCTTGAGCCAGGCAAGAGGAAAACGTATCTGCGTACCGGGTGGAATGTGCCTGGGGTCGATAATGTCATTCAGTTTTTGAAGCTTGTGCAAGTTGCCGACATTTTCCATGTGTTCTTTGCTCAGGTCCCACAAATTGTCCCCGGCTTGTACCGTGTAAACCCATTCTGCGGCTGTGGCGGTAATCGAGCTCATCAGACACAAAAGCAAAGGCAGGCAGAACAGGCGTGTTGCGTACGCTTGTTTACGTTGGATTTTTTTATCTGAATGAAATGCCCGCATCTTACAATTTATGCTCCCAGGTCTATTGGTTATCTGTGGCTGGTGCCACATTAATATTAGTTGATACACGCCTTGTATCAATTTTAGCCAGGATATTTCATAAATTTAGATATTGAACACCGCCCTATTAAAGGGCTAAGGCCTCGTTCCTCTGGATAAGAGTATAGAATATATAGACGCACTTTTTCCTTAAGTCCACTCTTAACGTTCACATAATTCACATAGTTCACATAGTTTGCATAGTACACGGGTGGCGGGCAAGCGGATGGTTCAAGTCAGGTGAAATACGGACCAATTCTGCCAACTCATGTATTCGTGTATTGATTATAGGCGTAGATTTTAACTAGTACTCCGTCAATATAACCTTGACGGAGTACTAGGTGGTCATTAATGTGGCATTGTAACGTACTGACACATATCCTATTCGATGACGCAGGGTAGGTTCTCAACTGATGTGTTAGCTTTAAGCAGCGTCGCTAATTTTTTAAAACATCTCTATGTTTAAATTTGGTGTCCTAATACGACAAGCTGTAATATACCAAATGCGATGGCGAAGAAAATTCCAATAATAACACCAATAAAAATGATTTTTTCGCCCTTTTTGTTCTTTGGTGTTTGCTGTATGAAATTGATGAGTGCCAAAATTAGAACGGTGACACAAAGAATTGAAAAAATCAGTAATTCAATGCTGATAGAATCACTTATCCAACTATGTACCTTTCCGGAATGCGTAAATCGGTAATAAATTATATATGAGATAGCGCAGACAGCGCTTATTAAGGTGAAATGTAATAACCATTTAGGAAAATAATGCTGAGATGTTGTAACAGATTCGGTTAACTCCCTGTCTTCCAGACCTCTTTTGGCATGGCGCTCATTTTCATCAGTATAGCCAAATTGATTATCAGGTATCTCACCCCAGTGATCCTCTATCGGGGTAAGTTTATCATTGTGATTGTTTTCTTTACTGTTCATCTTGTAGGTGACCGGTTTTTCTATAGATTAAACACCCTGTTTTGCTGCCCCTGTTGAGTGTGCTTTTGCCGGGATTTCGCAACCAGGTTCCTTTTTGATATTGACCAAAATCATCTTCGAAAGCACCTTCCAATACAAATATTTCCTCGCCACCTGGATGTGCTTGTTGATCCAGTTTTGTATTAGGCATCCAGCGTTCAATGGCAACTTTTTCTTTTTTATAGGCGTGCAATGGAGTGGTCAATATTTGATTATTATGAGAGGAGATATACGCAGCGTCGTTTGAATTGACTACTTTCTGTGCTTTATCTTCTTGTTGTATTTGATATAGTTTTACAAATATTGTGCAGCCATCTTTGCTGTAGGGTGTGTGGCGCGAACCCCATGGGTTACGTGCATATGTGCCTGCCGGGTAGTTTCCATGTTCGTCTGAAAAAACACCTTCAAGCACTAAAAATTCTTCTCCAGTATGGTGGATGTGAGGTGTATAGCTGCTTCCGGGATCATATCGTACGATGGTGCTTGCGCGTTTGAGCCCCTGTGGGTGATGGTCACCTCCGTCGCGTTCAAGATATTTGCGATTGACACCGGGTAAAGGAGAGTTGACCCAATTACTGGCGTTGATATCAACAACGGCGCGTTGTGATAAATCAGTATTAATAATATGTTCCATATTCAGGGTATTGTTCATATCAGTATTCCTCAACATCTGGTCGTAAATCGAGTTCCTGTGTCCAGGCAGAGCGATGCTGATTTATCAAAAAAAGATAATTTTCAGCAACAGCAGCGGGATCCAGGCATAATTCTTTTTTTGAACCAAATCGTTTTTCAGCTTGTTCGCCCCATAGGAGACCGTCAATATTGACATGTGCAACGTGTATTCCTTGTGGGCCATACTCACGTGCCATCGATTGAGCGAGACCACGCAGAGCAAATTTGGCTGACGCAAAAGCGGAAAAATTTTCGCCACCGCGTAGTGCGGCTGTTGCACCGGTAAAAATAATTGTACCGCTATTGTTTTTTAACATCTCGGCAAGGGCATATCTTGAACAGTGAAATGCACCAAGACATGTCAGTCGCCACATGTCTTCAAATTCCTGAGGATGTGTTTCAATGAGGCCTTTAATCAGCAAATTTCCGGTATTATGAATAAAAACTGATATCTCTCCGTGTTGTTTACTGATTTTGTCGAAGGTTTCCCTGACGGCGTTGTCATCGGTGACATCACAGTGAAAAATATTGAAATTATTACCTGACTGGTTAAGTTCTTGCTGCAGGTTTTTTCCAAAGCGCGTGGTGCGTGCCAGGGCGGCGACATAGTAGCCTGCTTCCACCCATGCTTTGCTTAATGCGGCCCCCAGACATGGGCCGACACCCGCGACGACAGCTATTTTATTATGTTTCATACTTTAACTCTTTCAAGTTTCTCAAATAGCTCAAATTGTCTATGCATATTATATGATTTGCAAAATAGCGAATGCCATCATAATTTGTGCACCCAGACCAGCAAAAAACAATAAACTTCTTACTACGGTTATCCCCAATGTATACACGATATAGTGTCCAAGGCGTGCCCAAAAATAGAGTTGACATGCGACGATCGTTGTCTGTGTGCTTATGTTTGTTGCATTGGCTATTAAAACTAATGGGGCAAACACAACTAAATTTTCGATTGCATTGTAATGGGCGCGTTTAGCGCGTTCTGCCCAGTTAGCATGGGGAGGATCATCGCTGCTCGGGTTTGCGAATGCGCCCATTAACCCTCTTATGGCTATGCGGTTTAAAAGGTAAGGATAGCAACGCAGTTAAGAATACCGTGAGTGTTAACCAATAAAGTTCAGTGGACATAATTTTCTCCTGTTTTATTCCTTGCTTTACTTAGGACGCGTGTTTCTATTCGGCGTACCCCAGTTTTTTTGCCAGTTGCTCAGTGGCGTTAAGGTGCATAACAAAGTGTGGCGCAACCTTATTGATCAAGGCTTTAAATTCTTTATTTTGCACAGTTGGTAGAAAGAGTGTTTTCACGGCCTCGATCGCCGCTGCATGAAATTTTGATTCGTGAAGCAAATAAGCTTTATCAAACTCTGCACCTGATTTAGCTTGCAGCATGGCTATTGTTTGCGCGTGATCATGTGCATTTTTATCATTGTCTGGTGGTGTGGGGACGATCTGAGCTTTTTTAGCGATGTCCCTGGCCATTTGTTGTACGCCTTCATGGTCTGTGGCGACCGTCTTGCCGAGTTCGCGAACTTCTTTTGAGTGACCTTTTTTGGCAGCAAGACGGGCCGTCCAGATATCCATCGTATTTACTTCATCAAATATGGCAAACAGGGTTGCGTCATCCATTGGTTGCGCGTGACTAACATTGCCAGCCAATATGGCAATGCTTGTCAGGCAGCTTAATAGGTATTTTTGGGTTGTTCGATTTTTCATTGGTTTATTCCTTTTTTAAAGATGTGAGTGAAAGCGGTCGATGCACAGTAAGCTACCTTACGGCAGGTTGGTAGTCAAGCAATTCCTGCAAAATAATTAGGTGTTATTTTATTTATTTAAATCAATTATTTAGGTTTTTTGGTCGAGCGTGTAATGTAAACGTCGGATTTAAATAAGGAAAAAATGTATACGTACTTTAGGTAAACGATTATCCTAAATAAATCAGTTGAATCTACTGCGGGTGCCTAATGCACTGAACCTAAAGTATTTTTCTCTAATTTTAGGCTCACCCGTAGAGCGACTACGTGATCGCCTCAAATTAGAGAAAAATACTTTATCTTCAGCACCTTAAGTTACCCTCGCTACGATTCAACTGATTTATTTAGGATTATATTTCGTTGTTTGCCAGGGTATTGGATGAATACGGCGATGTCAGGATTCGCGCATAAATGAATACAGCAGATCGCATACTAGATGTTGTGCAGTACATGATACAAACGCGTGGTTACAACGCGTTTAGTTATCAGGATGTGGCTAATGAAATAGGTATTAAGAAAGCGAGTATTTATTATCATTATCCGAAAAAAGCAGATCTTGTACGGGTGGTCGTTGAACGATATAGACAAGGCGTACTTGATTTACAAAAACAACTGGATGCTGATGAAAAATCCAGTTATTCACAAAAACTGACCGTGTATATTGGACCGTTTTTATCGGTATCAGAAACTGAGAATATAGTTTGTCTCTGTGGTGTTCTCGGTGGTGAATTTATTACCTTACCGAAGGAAGTACAAGAACAGGTAACATTATTTTTCAATGAACATGAGAAATGGCTGACTAAATTATTTACGCAAGGCCGGGCAGCGGGTGAATTTCATTTCAAAAAAAATCCGAGGGAGATGGCAAGATTATTTTTCAGCTCATTAGAAGGGGCTATTCTAGTGGTAAGGGCGACAGGCGATAGTAAATATTTTAATCAAGTTGTGTCTGCGTTGAAGGATACGCTGCATAAAGATGAGTAAATAAAAATTTCACGCAAGGTGAGACCTCCCTGTAATTCCCGTGGAGAGTTTACCGTTTCGTGATTGTATTGGCTGAGGGTGAGTTAATTTTATCGCCAGTGATGCCGGTTTCTTTTTCAAGAGTATCTGCAAGGGTCTTTACCTTTTGTTCGATCAGGTCACGCACGTGACGAAACCCATCAGCATCAAGATGTTTCGGGTCATCGATACCCCAATCAACATGGTGTTTTGCCTTTACCATTGGGCACTCATCACCGCATCCCATTGTGATTGCATATTCATATTCGATATCAGGAATTTCGTTTAACGAAATAGAGGAGTGTGTCGACAGATCATAATTTACCTCTTTCATGTATTCAATTGCACGCTCATTTACCTTTCCGGATGGGCGTGAACCACTACTGTAGGCCTTGATAATACCATTACTGTGAATGTGTGCGAAGGCCTCAGCCATTTGACTACGACAGGAATTTTCAATACAAACAAATAAAATATTTTTCATTATCTTATGCTCGAGTTAACCGGCTGCGTGCATACTTTTCTTGTGCCGGGATTTAGCGTTGCGCTGCTTTTTCCATTTTTTCCAGGCTGGTATGTTTAACATCCTTGCCCTTTACCGTATTTATATATTACAAATAGTCACCTCGGCGCTATTTACTTTGATATCGGATAGTAATTCAAAAAATAGTTAAATAATTGGCGCAATTAATTGATGTGCTAAATTTATACCAGGCTTATCTCGCATCCCTTAAATCATAAACGCTGGCTGCGCATTCCAGTTCCCCCCTGAGTTGGTAGGTTTGTGCCTCGAGCAAGTATTCATGCGCGTTAGTTATTACAACCTCTATTTTATTTTCAAATACGTTATTGGTTTTGTCAAATGCATCCTCTTGGGAGGAATAACAACGCGATGTTAAGGTATGTTTGCCGGGAGTGAGTTCCAGGTTTTTGATCAGTTGGGTTATTTGTGTTCCGTTTAATTTAAAGGCGCTGACGCGTGTACGTAAACCGTTAATCACGGTCTCTTTCATCAGCCTAATAATTCCCCGATTACCGCGGGTGGCGCCGCGAACTGTGATTGTATCGCCTTTAGATTTAATACCTGTATCAACAGTAAATTCCCCGGCATCGGAAGGGTCATCAGAAAAATCCATGCTGTGATCGGGTTTTAGCGTGATGTGGTTGTTGAAATCGGCTTCGAAACCGCCCGATAGCAGTTTGAGATCATACGCTGGGTTGTCGCTGACGGAGGATGTTAGTGATTCTTCTTGCCCAGAGTCTCTTGGTATTCTTGTTATTTTGGCTCTATCTGAAACGGATTCATTTATTGGTTCTTCTTCATTGAATGCAATTTCTCTCTCTTCTTCTTTATCTATGCCGTTTATCGTGTCAATACTATAATACTGTTTTTTTATACTGTTGATGTCGGTTGAGCAACTAACTGTAAACACCAACGCAATAAACAATACTGATAATTTTAACATTACAACTGGACTTCCTAAAAAAATTACTGGTCCTTTATTTATGGATTTCAAATTTGAAAATTACAAGGGATGCGTGTATTTACGAACTGCTTTATTTGCTTGGTTTCTCGTTGATTTCTTCAATTTGTCCATCTTTTCTGTTAACCAGGTATGAAACGTAGATATCCACATTTGGAAGTGTTGAGACGACTCGAAATTTCCAATTGTCCTTTAGTTCCTCCGGATTACGATCGACGTAGACCGCATTCGATTTTGCAATAGCCGATTCTGTAAAAGCACTCTGTTTGTAATTAAAATAGTATTCCGCTATGGCGACAGCCTCCTGCTTGGAAATACCATCATAACGATCAACTTTTAAGTAGGCGCGGTTAATTAGTTCGCCAGGTGACGTACAGCTAATAACCAAAATGCTTATAAGTAAAATGAGAATTTTTTTCATATTCTGATGATTTCAAAAATGTGCTAGCCAATATTGCTATTATCGGCTAATTCTTACTTTCGCTACAATATAAAATACCATTGATTTAATTAATTTAACGTTAATCCGGCCGATTTTTATTTCCCTTACTATGCACTAAACTTATAATTTATAAGCGTTATTGCGTTTTTATAGCGCTTGTTTTGTGTGTAAGCAGTTGATTTTTTTGTTTAATTGTAAGAGGTTTGACTGATAGACAGTATTAGAGAGTATAACTGGTGAGTGTAAATATTTATGCAACCGAGCTTCGCCATAACCCGAATAAAAATAATGATATCAAGCGGCACAGCAATGCAGGTGGCGGGTTATTCGGGGGTCAAGTTTTAATAGAATTATCCGATTGTAGATATATGGAAAAACGTCACTTTATTATACGCAAGGCAGATGAACAAACACGCTAAAATGAATAGAAAAATCGCTATTTCTTGTTTTGTATTTTGGATATTTGTGAATACTGCTATTGCTGTGCCCGCAGATAAACCGATCGGGAGTGTCGCGCGCGCGCAGTTCACAACGTCGATTATTAATAAAGAGCCAGTAGATCAGGTTGTTCTATTAGGTAACGATATCACACAAGTATATTATTTCACGGATCTAAGGCATCTGTTTGGCAAAACTATCACGCACCGATGGGAGTATCAAGGAGACATTGTTGCAGATATACCGATAGAAGTAGAAGGCCCGCGCTGGCGTACAGATTCACGCATGATTCTTGATTCGTCGATGCTGGGTAAATGGACTGTGTTGGTGATGGACGATTCAGGTTGGGTGCTAAAAGCAACTACGTTTGAATATGTGCCCGCGGAACTGGCAAGAGAAAATGCTCGCTAGCAGGCGCGTTCCTAAAGTATTTAGTGGCGTGTCGTCGGCACATCCGGGGAAATTTCTGATGCGAATATTTGTTCTGCGTCTATTTTATCAAATTCATAATATAAATTACAAAATTCGCAGTTTACACCGATCGATTCGCGTTCGGAGAGAATGCTGGCGACTTCTTCATAGCCAATTGCGCGTAGTGCACCTCTGACGCGTTCCCGAGAGCAACTGCATCGAAAGCTGACGGGTTCTGGTTCGTACAGACGAATGTCTTCCTGGTGAAACAAGCGGTGCAATATTTTTACGACAGGTAACTCCAATAGTTCGTCTTCCTTTATCGTGGTGCTCAGTATTTCGATTCGATCCCAGGCATCATTGGCGTCGTCTTCAACTTCGTCATTAAAGTCAAAGTTGTTTTCGTCTGGTAGTTTTTGAATAAGCAACCCTGCCGCTGCGAAGTCAGTAGTGGCGATCCACAATCGTGTTTTTAATTGTTCAGAACGCGCCAGGTAGTTTTCGATTACGCTGGCAACGTCACCGCCTTCTAACGGCGCTATTCCCTGGTAACGAGTTGCTTCGCTGCTTGGGTCAACGGTGATAACCAGACGCCCGTCGCCCATTAAATCAGGCAAGCTTTGTTGAGAGATGTCGCCAGTCCAATGTGCAAGGCCCCGCAAAGTGCGTTGATTTGAGCATTCAACAACGACCATGCTGATTGGGCCATCTCCCTGGAGTTGTATAATAAGCGATTCTTCAAATTTAATTGTGGCGGATAACAATGAAGCGGCGACCATAAGCTCGCTGAGTAGGTCTCGTACTACAGGTGGGTAGTCATGGCGCGACATGACTTCACGCAGTGAGGCCTCGAGTTTTACAATTTCACCTCTAATTGGAATGTCTTCAAATTCGAAGCGATGTACTGTGTCATGATCATCCATGATATGTAGTATCGGTTTGTTTTACTGGGGATTGAGCTTTTTCTTTAAAATTTCATTAACTTGTTTGGGGTTGGCTTTTCCCTGCGTTTGTTTCATTGTTTGGCCGACAAAGAAGCCAAACAATTTTTCTTTTCCGGCCCGGTATTGTTGTGTTTGCTGTGGACTTGCCGCGATGATGTCATCTATGATTTTTTCGATGGCAGCAGTGTCGGTGACTTGTTTTAGGCCTTTACTCTCGATAATGGTATCCGCGTCGCCATCGCCATTCCACATGGCTTCAAACACCTGCTTGGCAATTTTGCCGGAAATGGTGTCGTCGGAAATACGTTTTATCATTCCGCCCAGCATTGTTGCGCTTAGCGGTGTATCGTTGATACTCAGGTTGGCTTTATTTAATGCCCCTGAAAGTTCGCCAATGATCCAATTCGCAGAAAGCTTGGCTTCGTTACCCGAGGCTTCTACGACAGCTTCATAATAATCTGCTAACGGTTTGCTGGAAGTGACAGCATCTGCGTCATAGGCGCTTAAACCAAAGTCAGACATAAAGCGTTTTTTCTTTTCATCAGGTAGTTCAGGTAACGTTTGCCGTACTTGCTCTATAAATGAATCGTCCAGATCGACGGGGAGTAAGTCTGGATCTGGAAAATAACGATAATCATTTGCTTCTTCTTTGCTGCGCATTGGCCGGGTCGTATTGTTGTCCGAGTCATAGAGGCGTGTTTCCTGTATAACTTTGCCGCCACCTTCGAGAAGATCGATCTGCCGTTCGATCTCGTAATTTATGGCGCGTTCAACAAATCGAAATGAATTAATATTTTTTAATTCCGCGCGCGTGCCAAATTCTTTTTGACCTTTGGGTCGCACCGAGACATTTGCATCGCAGCGGAATGAGCCTTCTTGCATGTTGCCATCGCATATTTCAAGATATTGCACTAATGAATGTATTTTTTTCATAAAGGCGACGGCTTCCACTGCAGAACGCATATCGGGTTCAGAAACGATTTCCAATAAGGGGGTGCCAGCCCGGTTCAGGTCTATGCCGCTCATGCCATGAAAATCCTCGTGCAGTGATTTGCCGGCGTCTTCTTCCAAGTGTGCGCGCGTCACGCCAATGGTTTTGCTGTGTTCTTCATCCAGTACGATGTCGATTTTTCCATTGCCGACAATGGGCAGATCCATTTGACTTATTTGATACCCCTTGGGTAAATCGGGGTAGAAATAGTTTTTTCTTGCAAACACAGAACGTGGCGCAATATGAGCACCTATTGCTAATCCGAATTTAACCGCCATGCGCACCGCTTCACTATTTAACACGGGCAGTGTGCCCGGCATGCCTAAATCAACAGCGCAGGCCTGGGTATTTGCTTCTGCACCATAGGCGGTAGAGGCTGCAGAAAAAATCTTGCTGCGGGTGGCGAGTTGTGTGTGTATTTCTAATCCGATGACGGATTCCCATTGCATTACCGTTCTCCCCTTAATGGGTTTACTTATATTAGATTAACTTGTTTTAGATTAACTTAGGAGATTATTTAAATTCTTCCGGTATCTGACGATGCCAGTTTGTGGCTAACTGGTATTGATGGGCGACATTGAGTAGCTTCGCTTCTTCAAAATAGTTGCCGATTAACTGCAATCCCACGGGTTTGTTTTCAGAAAAGCCGGCAGGTATGGATATGCCTGGTAAGCCTGCCAGGTTTACCGCAATAGTGTAAACATCCGATAAATACATGGTGATCGGATCATTGGTTTTTTCGCCTATGTTAAATGCGGTCGTCGGTGTTGTGGGTCCCATGATGATGTCTACCTTTTTAAACGCCTCGCTAAAATCATGACTGATTAGTTGGCGTAATCGCTGTGCTTTAAGGTAGTAGGCGTCATAATAGCCTGCTGACAGGGCGTAAGTGCCAATCATGATCCTGCGTTTCACTTCTGGGCCAAAACCTTCGCCGCGAGATCGTTTATACAGATCTTCGAGATCGACGGGATTGTCGCAGCGATAACCGTAACGCACACCGTCAAAACGGGATAAATTTGATGAGCATTCTGCGGGAGCGACTACGTAGTAGGTTGGTACAGATAGCCCGTTATTGGGTAGTTCAATATCCATTAATTTTGCGCCAAGTTTTTCATATTCCTTGAGTGCCTCCTGGATAGCGTTTTCAACACCGCTTTGCTGTCCGTCACCAAAAAATTCTTTTGGGATACCAATCGTCAAGCCGTTAATTTTATCGGCCAACGTGTCTGTGTAATCAGGCACGGCTATATCGGTACTGGTCGAATCGCGCGGGTCAAATCCAGCCATGGTGTTAAGGATCAGGGCCGCGTCTTCTGCGCTCTGGGTTAATGGCCCGCCCTGGTCGAGGCTGGATGCGAAAGCGATCATGCCATAACGGGAGACACGCCCATAAGTGGGTTTTAGCCCGGTCACGCCACAAAGTGCGGCTGGTTGGCGTATCGAACCACCGGTGTCTGTGCCGGTTGCGGCTGGCGCAATTCTGGCGGCAACAGCAGCAGCAGACCCGCCCGAAGAGCCACCTGGTACCGTGTTGAGATCCCATGGATTTTTAACCGGTCCGTAAAAGGAGGTTTCGTTAGACGAACCCATGGCGAATTCATCCATATTGGTTTTACCCAAAATAATGGCACCGACGTTGTTCATTTTTTCAATGACGGTTGCGTCATAGGGCGAATAAAAATTGTCCAGCATTTTGGAGCCACAGCTTGTTTTAATATTTTTTGTGCAAAAAATATCCTTTTGTGCGACTGGTATACCGGTTAATGGGGTTGCAGTGCCACGTTGAATTTTTTTATCTGCGTTTTTCGCCTGTGCCAGTGCGATATCTTCAGTCAACGTAATAAAGCAGTTTAGCTTGGGGTCGAATTTTTTAACCCGATCAAGAAAGGCACGTGTTATTTCTTCACTGCTAAATTGTTTGTCTTTTAGACCTGCTGACAATTCCGCAATGGTTTTATTATGCATCAGATTAGATCCGTTAAATTAAGTCGTCGTTGTTTGTGAGAAAGAATGTTGGTTTATTACCGGTTCGGGCATCTAGTGTCGTGTCTTAAACTAAGCGCATGTCCAGGGTTCCACCAATGTGTTGCAGCAAGGCGCCGTTCGCAGGATAATGTAGGCTACCTTTTCAAGAACGGCAA
>VAPK010318278.1_pt1 | contig 17608 bp, 13 predicted proteins | sample 3395031 | NCBI WGS metagenome assembly VAPK01 (sample SAMN08290443, study PRJNA428436) | hydrothermal vent metagenome | isolation source: Deep-sea hydrothermal vent chimney 1 | place: Pacific Ocean: Juan De Fuca Ridge
TTTGCCACCGTCGGTCTGCCTGAGGCCGCGGTACGGGAAAGTAAGGACAGGGTGCATGCCGCCATTAAAAACAGCGGCTATGAGTTTCCCACTAAAAAAATCACCGTTAATCTCGCTCCGGCCGATCTCCGGAAGGCCGGTACCGGTTATGACCTGCCCATGGCGGTTGGTATTCTCGCGGCCTCTCAGGCCTTTAAAAGTGAACTCTTGAGCCGCTATCTGCTCATTGGTGAACTATCACTTGACGGCAGTCTGCGGCCGGTAAACGGTATTCTGCCTATTACCATGGCGGCGGCGGCTCACGGGCTGGCCGGCGTTATTGTCCCAGCCGCCAATGCCGCTGAGGCCGCCCTAGTGGGGGGCATTCCAGTGATTTCAGCGGGCAGTCTCCCGGAGACGGTGGAATTCCTGGCTGGTTTAAGAGAGATAAAACCCTTTATTGTCGAAGATTCACCATTTAGCCTTCCAGCTAATTTCGAGATTAATCTTGATGAGGTCAAAGGTCAGGAGCAAGCTAAACGGGCCTTGGAAATTGCCGCGGCCGGTGGTCATAATCTGCTGTTTGAAGGCCCGCCCGGTTCCGGCAAAACCATGCTGGCCCGCCGTCTGCCCACCATCATGCCGCCTCTGAGCCAAGAAGAGGCTCTGGAAACCTCAAAAATTTATAGCGTCGCCGGCTTAAATACCATTAGCGGCCTGATTAACTGCCGTCCCTTTCGGGCTCCGCACCATAATATTTCCGCGGCCGGGCTCATCGGCGGCAGCTCCATGCCCCGGCCCGGAGAGGTCTCCCTCGCCCACAACGGGGTTCTCTTTCTTGATGAACTGGCCGAATTCAAAAAAACAGTATTAGAGGGGCTGCGCCAACCCTTGGAGGATGGGGCGGTAACTATCTCCCGGGCTGCCGCCGCCATGACCTTTCCAGCCAATTTTATTTTAGTGGCGGCCACCAATCCCTGCCCCTGTGGTTATCTTGGTGATGATAACCACGAATGCCGCTGTCTGCCGGCCCAGGTACAGCGTTACAAAAATAAGATTTCCGGGCCCCTGCTGGATCGAATTGACATGTACATCGAGGTCTCAGCCGTACCCTTTAAAGAACTCTCCTCCCGGCGGCAAGGCGAAAACTCGGAAATTATCAGAGAGCGGGTGGTAAAGGCCAGAAAAATTCAGGAAACTCGCTTTAAAGATATTCCAAGCCTTCATGCCAACGGCCAGATGGGCCAGAGACAGATAAAGGATTTCTGTCCATTAGATAAAAGCTCAACCCTGCTGCTGGAAAACGCCATGCGTAAGTTGGCGCTCTCCGCCCGGGCCTATAACAGAATCATCAAAATCGCCCGCACCATCGCCGACCTTGATCATAGTTCCGCCATCAAGTCCAGTCATGTGGCCGAAGCCGTGCAGTACCGCCGACAGTAAGATTACCACATCCTCTCCTTATACCCCATATTTACCCCATAATTAAAATTGCATGTTTTTTACATCATGTTATCCTGATAGTCTCAGTTAGTTATCATTTATTCCGTCTGAATTAACCAGGGTAGACCAGTAATACCCGCTGCCAATCTTTTCCTCGAGCGATTGTCAAGGATACACAGATAAAACCATCAAAAAATCAACAAGTTATAGCTATGCCCTCCTTAGTGGTTTTCCTTCTATCCATTCTAAACCTTTCATTGCCCGCTGCCGCTCCGGCCAGTCAGCATATCATCCGTGGTAAGAGAGTACTGGCGGTAATGAGTTACGGCCCTGATAACGGCAGCGAAAGCGAAACTCGTAAAGGGCTTACAGACCGTTTAAAAAATCAGGTGGTCAAATATATCTTCTTAGACACCAAGAAATATTTAAACCAGGGAGCAAAGCGGGCCAGGGAGGCCTATAAGGAGTACAAAGAATTTAAGCCGGACGCGGTGGTGGTCGTTAACAATAATGCTCAACGCCTCTTTGTCCTGCCTTATTTAAAGGACAAGGAGCAGGTACCTGTAATCTTCTGCGGGGTAAAAAATGAGGCGGAAAAATATGACTATCCCACCGCCCAGATCACCGGGGTTTTAGAAAAAAAGCATTATAACGAGAGCATCGGTTTTGCCCAGGTTATTGTTCCAGATATTAAACACCTCGGAGTTATTTATAAGGACAACCCCGCCAATAAGGCCAATATAGCCCAGATTAAAGAGGAAAAAGGCCATTATTCGAGCCGGATTACGGCAATACGAGCCGTTAAAACCCTTAAAGCGGCCAAGGGGGTCATGCGGGAATTTAATCACTCCGTTGATGCGGTTCTGGTTCTGAATCTCACCGGCATCACGGATGACTCAGGCCGGCCCCTTAACAGCCGGCAGGTAATGAACCTGGTTCTGCCTGTCTGCCGGCGGCCCACCATTGCCACTGAGCTCTGGGAGGTTAAGTCCGGCGTACTCTGCGGGGTACTTAACTCCAACCGGGAACAGGGTGAACAGGCCGCTGACTTTCTTTATCAAATATGGCGGGGAACGGCCATAGAAGGTCTTTCTCTTACTGAAAATCATAACAGCTGCCGTTATCTTAATATTACCACCCTGAAACGACTGGGGCTGCCCTTATCGGCCATGGCAACTATTGGCACCAAAATAATAACTACCAGCCAATAATGACTACCCGCAAGCCGTCCATACCATCACCCAGTACCGGCCCTTTACTAAGAGCGGTTTTTGTCACCCTGGCTCTCCTCTTTACCGTATTTATTACCGCCTTTTCCTATTTTAACCATTTAAATAATAGACTTTCCAGAGTTATCACAGAGCAGAGCCGTATGACCAGAGCCAACGCGGTCTTAAATCGTTCTCTCATCGACCTTGAGTTGGATATCAGAGTCCTGATGGCCGATATTATCGCCGGTCGTAAGAAAGAGATGGATAAATCATGGCCCCAGCTCTTAAATGATTTTAACCAGAATATCCAACGAGCGGCTGCCAACATACTTGGCGGTCAGACCGCTCTGGCCAAGGTACTCAGTGATTATCGGCAATTATTAACCCTGGTCAAAAACGACTACAGCCATCTGACGAGGCAAAAAAAACAACTGAAGCAGATGGAAGGCCAATACGCTGATCTTTTAAATAAGATGAAGACCGCCGCCAGTACTCTGCTCATACGGGAGGCAGCGGCCGGACATAATCCGGAAGCTGTTCAACAGGCCTATGCTCTGACCTCTTTCTGTCTTGAGGAGTTATATCACGCCCAGGTAATCGTCAAAACCGCCATGGCGGCCTTGAGACCGACCATGCTTGGTAATAATGAGACCGTTGCCGGCGACGGCCCCGACAGCTCACAAACAAGCGCCCTGGGGCATCTAAAGGTGTTAAAAATGAGTTTACGTACCTTAACCTCGGCGCAAAAACCTCTGGGCGGCAGGGCAAAGGAGTTGTTGCGGCTCCTGCCCGCCTATGAGACCGCGATTAAAAATCTGGCCCGCCAGATGGAAGCTATAAAAATTGACCAACAGGTCTTTTGGAATCAGGGAAAGAGGGTAATGATGGTATCGGCCCGTATTGACAGGGTGGTCGATGATTCACTCCTCGATATCCGCCGGGTGATAAACAGCAATAAAGGTCAGGAAAATACTGCCATCTGGCTTATATCCACTTTTACCCTGTTGATTCTCACCTGCGGTTTTCTCCTGACCAGACGTCTTGGGGGACAGTTTGTGGCCAGTGTCAAGGAAGCCGTCAAAGCCAGAGAGGAGCAGCGAGAGGTCAATATAAGACTACAGGAAGAAATCACTGAGCGCCAACAGGCCCAGGAGACATTGGCGAAGACCCGTGATGAGCTTGAACTGCGGGTTGAAGAAAGAACCAGCGATCTTGCCGCGGCCAACGAGATGCTCCAGGCCGAAGTTGAAGAGCGCAGCACTGTTCAGGATGCCCTCTATGAGGAGAAGGAACTTCTCAGTGTTACCCTGCACAGTATTGGTGACGCGGTTATTACAACTGACCTTAAAGGCCGTATAGTCATCATGAATCCGGTGGCCGAAGAGCTAACCGGCTGGTCATGGACAGACGCGGTTGGCCGGCCCTTGTATGAGATCTTTAAAATCATCAATGAAGAAAGCGGTAAACCATATCCCAACCCGGTGGACAAGGTATTGGCCCTCGGTAAGATCGTCGTTTTGGCCAATCACACGGCGCTAATTGCCAAAGACGGCCGCCAGAGAATAATTGCCGACAGCGGGGCGCCCATCATCGAAAATGGCAATATGCGGGGCGTAGTTCTGGTTTTTAGGGATATTACCAATAAACAGCGGCTGGAAAATGAGCTTATCAAGTCCCAGAAATTAGAATCCGTTGGCGTATTAGCTGGCGGTATCGCCCATGATTTTAATAATATCCTCACTGCGATCCTTGGAACAATTAATATGGCCCAAGGAAGAGAGGCGGTAAAAGGCGATGAGACATTAAATTCTCTCCTGGCGACCTCAGAGCAGGCCGTCTTTCGAGCCACCAGCCTGACCCAGCAATTATTGACCTTTGCCAAGGGCGGTTCTCCGGTAAAAAAGATGGCATCTCTCCCGGAAACCATCAAGGAATCAACGGATTTTATTCTCCGGGGCAGCGCTATAAAGGCCAATTATCTCATTCCAGCCGATCTCTGGTCTTTAGAGATTGATACCGGGCAGATCAGCCAGGTCATCCATAATCTGATTGTAAATGCGCAAAACGCCATGCCAGAAGGTGGTACCATTAACATAAAATGCCAAAATTTTGAGCATCACGGCATGGTGCCGGGGCTGACTGACGGCCCCTTTATCAAGACCATGGTGGCGGATAACGGGACGGGCATAGGGCCAGAGATCATTGACCGTGTCTTCGATCCGTATTTCACCTCCAAGACGGAAGGCAGCGGCCTCGGCCTTGCCGTTTGTCACTCTATCATCAAGAAGCATAACGGTTATATTACTGTCGAATCCACTCCGGGGCAGGGGACAACATTTATCTTCTATCTGCCCGCAACTCTTGATAAGCCCATGGCCCAGTTAGAGGAGGTGAGCGGCCCCTCAGTCGGCAACAATAAAGGCGGCAGGGTAATCCTCATGGACGATGAGGCAATTATTCTGGAACTGGCCGCCGGCATGCTCAGGATGGCCGGATTTGAGGTTGAAACCACCCTCAATGGCGAGCAGGCCATTGCCCTGTACAGCCATGGCCTGGCAGAGGGCCGGGCCGCAGATGTCCTGATTATGGATCTTACCATTCCAGGGGCCATGGGCGGCAGGGAGGCAGCGCGAGAGATACTGCGCCTTAATCCCAAAGCCAGAATAATAGTCTCCAGCGGCTATTCCAATGATCCGGTGATGGCCAATTACCGGGATTATGGTTTCTGTGCCGCCATTGCCAAGCCCTACCGCCAACGGGATCTCAGTGAGGTGGTGCGTAAAGTTCTTCTACGCTCTTAGACCAGCCGTCAGCCTTATTTACCACCTGAGCATATTTCGGCGACTCTTTAAAATAATTCATTGAATCTATCTTCATTCGTGTCATAATAACTTTTTAGTGACGGCTCAAATCTCTGCCGTCGATTATTCTAATCAATCCCTTAAACACATGGAGGATACTATTATGTCTAAAGCTGATATCGGCCTTATCGGCCTGGCAGTTATGGGGCAAAATCTAGTTCTTAATATGAACGATCATGGCTTTACGGTGGCAGTATTTAACCGTACAACCTCCAAGGTAGATGATTTTCTCGCCGGCCCGGCCCAGGGCAGTAAAATAATCGGCACCCACTCCATGGCCGAGTTAATCAGTCAATTAAAAAGGCCGCGGCGGGTAATGCTGATGGTCAAAGCCGGAACGGTGGTGGACAGTCTTATCTCGCAGATTACCCCCTTGTTAGAAGAGGGTGATATTATCATCGACGGCGGCAACTCCCTCTACAGCGACACCGAACGCCGCTACCATGATCTGACGAAGAAAGGTATTCTCTACATCGGCACCGGTATTTCCGGCGGCGAAGAAGGGGCAAGACGGGGGCCGTCCATTATGCCCGGCGGCAATCCAGCGGCCTGGCCCCATGTTCGTGATATACTCCAGAGCATTGCCGCCAAGGTGGACGGGGCGCCATGCTGTGACTGGGTGGGTAACGGCGGGGCCGGGCATTATGTCAAGATGGTGCATAACGGTATTGAGTACGGCGATATGCAGCTTATCTGCGAGGCCTACGACTTCATGAGCCGGGGTCTGGGGTTGAGCGCCGCTGAGATGCGGGATGTTTTCGCGGACTGGAACAAGGGTATCCTTGATTCCTATCTCATTGAGATTACCACCAATATTCTTGGATTCAAGGATGAAGACGGCGAGCCGCTGGTGGAAAAAATACTCGATACCGCCGGTCAAAAGGGCACCGGTAAGTGGACGGGCATTAACGCCCTGGATCAAGGTGTACCCCTGACCCTGATTGCCGAGGCCGTCTTTGCCCGCTGCCTGTCGGCCATGAAAGAAGAGAGGGTGAGGGCCTCCAAGGTGTTGAGCGGCCCGGCTGCCACCTTTAACGGTGAACGGCAAGAATATATCGCTTTTCTCCGCGAGGCCCTTTATGCCGCCAAGATAATTTCCTACGCCCAGGGCTATGCCCTCATCCGCCAGGCGGCCAAGTCCTTTGACTGGCAGTTGGATTATGGGGCCATCGCCCTCATGTGGCGGGGGGGGTGTATCATCCGCAGCGCCTTCCTTGGCAATATAAAAGAGGCCTTTAGCCGTAATCCCGCTCTGGATAATCTCTTATTGGATGATTTCTTCGGAGAGGCTGTTAGCAAAGCCCAGACGGGATGGCGGCGCATTGTCGGCCAGGCCGCTGAACTTGGGATTCCCATGCCGGCAATTTCCGCCGCCCTTAACTATTATGACGGTTACCGCAGCGCCCGTCTGCCCGCCAATCTGCTGCAGGCTCAACGTGATTATTTTGGCGCTCATACCTATGAGCGTTTAGACCGTCCCAGGGGCGAGTTTACCCATACGGACTGGACAGGCACCGGCGGCAAGGTCTCCTCAAGCACCTATAATGCCTGATAAGAGCTAAGCATTTACAGGGCACCGAATCTGCTTCGTTATCGGGCTGTTCACGTACCGATATGCTGAACAGCATTATCAACCACATCTCGGGTACATCCGGAGTCTGAGCTTTCCTGAACAGTTACGCTTTGGGGTTATTGTTACTTTTAGGCACCACGCTGAATAGTTACCATTAAAGAATGAATAAAAAACGGTGAAACTTCAGCCTTTTTAAGATGAATATAAAAAATACCCTGCGGGACAATAACCTGGCTCCCAAAAAGCGTTTTGGCCAGAATTTTCTGGTTCAGAGGCCGGTGGTAGAGGCTATTCTCAATCGAGCCTCCCCTGAGGCCAACGACACCATTCTGGAGCTGGGGGTAGGCCTGGGAGCTATGACCATTCCCCTGGCCGCCAGAGTTAAAGGGGTAATCGGCCTGGAAATAGATTCCGGCCTGGTGCGCTGGCACGAGGAAGAGGGTGACCTGCCGGCCAATGTCAGCCTGCGTCACGAAGATCTCTTAGAGAGCGATTTCCGGCAGTTGGCCGCGGAGTGCGGCGGCCGTTTACGGATTATCGCCAATCTGCCCTATTCCATCTCCAATCCACTCTTGTTCAAGTTATTAGACTGCCATGAGGTGGTGGATTACGCCGTACTCATGCTCCAGAAGGAGGTGGCGGAACGGATCAGCGCCCGGCCGGCCACGAAAGAGTACGGCGTACTCTCCGTACTCCTTGGTTCATGCGCTGTAGTGGAACCGTTGTTAAAAATTGGCCCGGAAAATTTTCATCCCCGTCCCAAGGTGGACTCCATGGTAGTACGAATACGATTTAATCCACCGAGCGCGGAAATAAAAGGGCTCCCGGCTCACAGCCTCAAGATATTGAAGATGTTGGTCAAGGCCGCCTTTGGCAAGAGGAGAAAGACCATGCTGAATGCCCTCACCGGAGCAGGAGGCCGTGATAAAAGCGCTGTGCGTCTCATTTTACATAAGGCCGGAATTTCCGAGCAGCGGCGGCCTGATCAACTGACAGTAAGAGAATATATTGAATTGGCCTGTTGTTTTTGTGCGGTATGACGAGGGAGTTAACCAAAGATGGAAAATTTTGTTCTTGAATCGCCCACCAAGATTATTTTTGGCCGGGACACCTTACCTCTCCTGGGCCAGGAAACTATCGCCCTGGGCCGCAAGGCCCTGCTGGTCTATGGCCGTCAGAGCCTGAAACGCAACAATCTGCACCAGCGGATTTGTGGTTATCTGCAAGACAGCGGAGTTGAGATTATTGAACACGGCGGGGTAAGTTCAAATCCGATTCTTTCTCATGTCCGGCAAGGGGTTGAACTGGCCAAAAAGCATGCGGTAGAAGTAATCATCGCCGCCGGCGGCGGCAGTGTGATTGACAGCGCCAAGGCCATTGCCGCCGGAGCGGTGGTCAAGCACGATGTCTGGAAATTCTTCACTGCCAAAAAAGGAATCACCACCCCTCTACCCGTGGGCTGTGTCCTGACCCTGGCCGCCTCAGGTTCGGAGATGAACGGCGGCATGGTTCTGACCAATGATGAAAAACGCCTCAAGCTGGGGGCCGGTAACAAAAAAATCTGCCCCCGCTTCTCTATTCTTGACCCAACCCTGACCTTCAGCGTCCCGGCTGATTATACGGCCTACGGGGCAGTGGATGCCATCGCCCATATATTAGAGTCCTATTTCAACGCCTCCGGCCACAATACCGCTATTCAGGATCGTTTCATGGAGGGCCTGATTATCAATATTATGGAGGCCTGCGAAGCGGCCCTGGCCGAGTCCGACAACTATGAGGCCAGGGCCAACCTCATGTGGGGCGCCACCCTGGCTTTAAATGGCTGGGCCAGGGCTGGGCTGGGGATTACCGGTTTTCCCATGCACCTTATTGAACATAGCATGAGCGCTCTGTTTAATGTCCCGCACGGGGCAGGCCTGTCCGTGGTAATTCCGGCCTGGATGGAATGGCGCTTAGCGCAAAGGCCGGAAAAATTCGCCCAGTTCGCGGCCCGCATATTTAATATCGGCGAGGGCGGGGTTACGGAGCGGGCGCGGCATGGTCTCCAAAATCTGCGGGCCTGGATTAGCAGGGTAGGGTGCCCGCTAACGCTCACAGAGCTTGAAATCAGCGAAGGCGCCATCCCCGAATTGGCGGCTAACGCCCAGGCCCAGGCCAAGATATGGCGGCTGCCGGAGTACAATACCGATACCATCAGCGAGATTTTGCATCTTTGCCGATAATCAAGCTTGATTCAGATACCATCAGCAGTAAACAAAAAGCCAAGAGCTGAAGTTTCACCGTTTTTTATTCATTTTCTAATGAATATATGCTTAAATCACATTAAATGGCAACTCCTGCAGTGTCAATATTGTTGGGTTTCGCTACGCTCAACACCAACCTACAGGGAGTGTTTTCTATAATGAATCTTAAATCTCAAAACAAAAAATCTAACATCACCCGTATTGTCGTCTTTGAATACCGTCATTGCGGTCAGGATAAAATCGCCGGTATCAAACGCTATGGCCATGATATTGAGATCTGCCGAACAATAAATATAGATCAGCCCTTACCAGACTTTATCCCTGAACCAGAGGATTTTATTGATGATAATTTTAAGGCTGATCTCGTGCTTTGTTTTATCAAGCATCCTGATCTAACCGATTATATAGCCTCCATCTGCTGCCGGAAGGGGATTCCCATTATTGCCTCCGGCACTAAGACAGAAAATGCCCTGACCCCTTTTACCTGTTGCGGCCTGGGGCGGCACGCCGACTTGGGGGCCTATGGTGAACAATTCGGGGTACCTGAATTTGAGGTAGATTTAGAAGACGGCTTGATTGCCGCCATCCGGATAGAACGGGGGGCCTCTTGCGGGGCAACCTGGAAGGCGGCCGCCAAGGTTATTGGTCTGCCGGTGGCTGAGGCCTTGCCGGTAATCGGCCGGGAGGTACAATATTTCTGTGCCGCCGATCCCAGCGCCTTTGACCCCATATCCGGCAAGAGTTCTCTCCATTACGCCGGTCATGTTCATATCAAGGCCCTGCGTAAAGCGGTGAATAATGCCGAATCATAGCCTCATGCGTCAGGTTCTGATTACCGGGGGCGGCGGCTTTGTGGGCCGGGCCGTTGTCAAACGACTGCTTACCTTGAATATTAAACCGGTGATCCTGGGACGGCATTATTACCCCGATCTTGATGATCCCGGCATCAGGCAGGTGCGGGGTGATGTTTGTTCACCAGCAACAGTTATTAAGGCGGCGCGGGGCTGTGACACCATCTTTCATATAGCTGCCAAGGCGGGAATCTGGGGTTCAAAGCAGGAATATTATGCCATAAATCTGCAGGGTACCAAAAATGTTATCAAGGCCTGTGAAGTAAATGGTATAAAACGCCTTATCCATACCTCCAGCCCCAGTGTGGTCTTTGCTGAACATGATCTTGCCGGGGTAAATGAAACAGCGCCTTACGCTGAAAAATTTCTCTGCTATTACGCGGTTAGTAAGGCGGCGGCTGAAAAGATGGTACTAACGGCCAATGGGACAGGTCTTAAAACCACCGCCCTTCGCCCCCATTTGATCTGGGGGCCGGGTGACAATCATCTTATTCCCCGGATTCTGGAGCGAGCCCGCCGCGGCCGCTTGGTTCAAGTAGGGGGGGGGGATAATATGGTTGATATAAGCTATATTGATAACGTGGCCGAGGCCCATATCCTGGCCGCCAGAAATTTATGCCAGGGCGCTTCGGCAGCCGGACGGGCCTATTTCATCTCCCAGGGGCAGCCGGTTAATCTCTGGGACTGGATTAACCAGCTCCTGGAGCAGGCAGGTCTGTCGCCGGTGCGCAAAAAAATAAGCTTTCGAGCGGCCTATACCATTGGGGCAGGGCTGGAGTTTATCTATCACGGACTGAGAATCCGCCAGGAACCGTTAATGACCAGATTCATGGCCCTGCAGCTGGCAAAATCACATTGGTTTTCCATCAAGGCGGCTGAACATGATCTTGGTTACCATCCTTTAGTATCAACAGCCGCCGGCCTGCGGCGCACAATCGCAGCACTCAAACTTGACTGTCGATCAGCAGCATAATTTTAAGGCAACGAAGATTAAAAATTCGTTTCAAATATTACGCTGAAATTACAAAAAAAAAACCAGAAGCAGTAATATCAGGCTTAGAAATTGCGTTAATAACAATAGACTTTCTATTAGGGAACAAAATAATTTTCGTCCCAAAAACGCGAACAAAATTCAGTCCCTTGGTGCAAGAGAAAAAGTTTAATGCAAAACTCTGACCGGACACAACTGAATCAAAAAGGAAAAATCATGAAAAAGAAATTATCTATAATAGTTTTCTCTGCGGCCCTGCTTTATCCCTCATTTGCCGGAGCTGGCTGGAACCCCATTCCGGCCAAAACCGCCTCTCAGCAAAATATTAAAAACTCCGAGGTGACGAGAACAATTGCCGCCTTCAAAAGTAACGTCCCTCGCCTAAAAGTATTCTTTGACAAGGCCTATGGTTATGCCGTATTCCCCAATGTTGGGAAAGGAGGGTTCTATATTGGCGGGGCTTACGGTAAGGGGGAGGTCTATAAACACAACAAATTAATCGGTACTTCAAGCATGGCCCAGATTACCATTGGCCCCCAGATTGGCGGCCAGATCTATAGTGAGTTGGTCTTCTTTAAGGATAAATATGCCTTAAACCGCTTTATAGACAACGGCTTTACCTTTGACGCTCAGGTATCTGCGGTAGCGGTAACCGCTGGAGCCTCGATTGATGCCGATTATAATAACTCGGTGGCCATCTTCACCAGAGCCAAAAGCGGCTTGATGTTCGAGGCAACGGTGGGTGGACAAAAATTTACTTTTACACCGCTTTACTGAGCCGTCCGGAAGGAAAAGGAGAAGCGATAAAACGTTCTGCCTCCCACCCATTTAAAAATTTGAGAGCAGGAAGGCAGTTAACGAGTTAAAAATCTAAAAATCCTCGAAATCGTCATCTTCATCCATGGGGATGATATCATTGGGAGTTGCCGCCTTAGCAGCGTTTTTGCTTCCGTGGACGGGGTTTGTTGCCGGCTTTGCAACTGGCAAGGCCTTGACCCGACTCTGGGATACCACCGGGCGGACTAACGGTTTATTGGCCGCCCCTGCCGCTTTATAAGTTCCGCTGGCCTCTAACGACAGCGCCTCACCGCCAACCATGGCAGCTAATCTTGTCACAATCTGCCGCATGGCATTAACCTGATTATTTAACTCCATGGCGGCGGCGGCCTCCTCCTCGGAGCTGGCGGCATTGCGCTGGGTAACATTATCAATTTCCGTCAGGCCGACGGTGGCCTGCTCAATGGCCTGGGCCTGTTCGTTAGCTGAGGAAGAGTTTTCTTCCAGCAAAATTCCAATCTTCGATGCCGACTCATTGGCTTTGACAAAATACTCGTTGGTGTTTTGTACCAGCTTTGAGCCGGTTTTTACATGCTCCACAGTGGCGGCAATGAGGCTGGCGGTATTTTTGGCGGCCTCAGCGGAACGCATTGCTAAGCTGCGCACCTCTTCGGCTACCACCGCAAACCCCGCCCCGGCCTCACCGGCTCTCGCCGCCTCAACAGCGGCATTTAAGGCCAGAAGATTGGTCTGGAAAGCAATTTCATCAATGGTTTTTATGATTTTTTGGGTCTCGTTACTGGCGGCGTTTATTTCGTTCATGGAGGAGATAACATTTTTCATGGCCTGTTCCGCCTCATGAATTACTTTATTGGTCTGGCGCATAAGACTATTTGATTGAGCCGAGTTCTCGGCGTCACGCTTAGTCATGGCGGAGATTTCCTCCATGGAGGCGGAAATCTCCTCCACCGCCGAGGCCTGTTGCGAGGCACCATCGGCCAGGGTCTGGCTGCTGGTTGATATCTCTCCGGAAGATGACGACAAACTATAGGCACTTTCATTCAACTCACCGGCCAGACCTTTTAAAACCAAGGTGATTCGACGGCTGATAAAAAAGGCGATAATAACACCCAATAAAATGGCAATTACTATTAAGCTGATTAAAGTGGTGCGAGTGGAAGCTGCCGTCTTGAGCATAACCTCGTCGCTCATGGTATTATTTTTGGCTTCATCTCTTATCTCGTGCAGGATATTCTGGACATTATGGAGGTCGGGGATGGTCTGTTGGTGAAAAATTTTCATGGCCCGTTGTTTACCGGCCGCGTCTGAACCCTCGTCATCAATGGCAATAGCGGTTTTATGGAGAGCCGCGTGAGCAATTTCAATCTTGCTGAACAAAGGAGCCAGGCTGGGCTCAAAACGTTCCGCCTGCCGGCGGCCGGGGCCGTAAAGCCATTTACCAAAGGCACATTTGTGATCGTCCGTTTCGATATTCAGGGTAGTAATTGTCGGATCGGTTAGATAGGCGTCCAGCTTGGTAACCCAGTTCAGATGTTCAATCTCAATCTCGGCCAACCTGGCATCTAAGCGGTTACTCTGGATTATCTTTTTGGCATTGCTGATAATTTGATTAATGTCCCTCGGAGTAACAACAGCGACAACGAGAAAAATAATCAGCAGAGCGCTGAATCCAATGCTAATCTGTTTGCCTATGGTCATGTTACCTTTTGCCATGTTCCCCTCCGTTTAATTAAAACTTGTTCAACAAGATATCTAAAAAATTCTGTAAGTATTCAGTGATGGTAAAAAAACAGCCTCAACTCTAAAATATAACTATTCAGAAGTGCCTCGGATTTAGGGTCTACGCTTTCCTGTTCATTTTTGATTTCGAAGCATATTTTGCGAGAAAGCAAAAATAGGCAAAGAAGAGGTGCTGCTGAATAGTTATGAAATTATATGAATTTTTCTTCCACCTTGTAAAGAGGGAATTTAAAATTTACGGTAACGGCTATAGAACACCTTCTTTATTTACCAAAGCCACAAACCGGATAACGGCAGGTCTCGCAGTTCTGGCACAGACCGCCGTGGCCAAGAACGGCAAAATCCTCTCTTGTGATTTTTTCACCGCATAAAACTCTGGGCAGTATAAGATCAAAAATGGTTATACGATGAAACATCCCGCAGGCAGGCAGGCCCAGCACCGGCACTTGACCAATGACCCCGGAGAGAAACATGGCACCGGGCAGTACCGGGGTGCCATAAACAATATTTTCAGCTCCCGCCGCCTTGATCCCCTCTCTCGTTACATCATCCGGATCAACTGACATACCGCCGGAAGTGACCACAAGCTGCGCCCCCATGCTTAAACAGTTTTTAATTTCGGCGGCAATAATTTCGGCATCATCCGGGGCAAAACGTACCGTTATCACTTCAGAGCCAATTTCCTTGAGCTTGGCTCTGAGGACTGGTTCAAAGGCATCCTTGATCCGACCGTGAAAGACCTCATTACCGGTAATAACCAGACCGGCCTTGACTTTTGGAATAGTCACCACCCGAACAATACCTTCATTGGGAGCGGCCTTCACCGCCCCCTCCACTATGTCTCGTTGAGATACTAAAGGAATAAGCCGGGTGGCGGCCACCTGCTGCCCTTTTTCCACTACTCGATTATTGTGCAGAGTGGCACACATGACCTCACCGGCCATATTTAATTTATAGAGGGCATGGCGATCGACCTTTAAGAGTCCGTCATGAGCAGCAAGTAAACTTATCTTACCCTCCACAGCCTCTTTACTCTGCTTAACCCCAAAGCCGCCGATGGCGGCGGCGAGGAGGACAGCGGCCTCATTTTCGTGAATATCAGAAGGGCTCAAGGTCAGCACATATATATGTTCCTTGCCAAGACGCTTTAAATGCTCCACATCTTCCGGTTGGATAATATGTCCCTTTCTAAAGGCCTGTCCTTTAAATTCATTACGTCTGATTTCGGTAATATCGTGGGGCAGAACCATGCCCACCGCCTCCTCAACCGGCACACTCTTTCTCATCTCAAATCACCTCGAAATAAGCGCCATGAGCGCAATTTTTACATAACAATTTCCCGTTTTGCTCTATGTGCCGGGAGTCTTGCACCCATTCACCGCAACTGGCGCATTGTACCCGGCATTGAGGGCGGCCCGGCATATCGCAGGCCGGTACCTTAATCCTTACCTTTTGGATGTAGAAAAGCTCCTCTTCCGGCATTATCCTGTAGGCGGCCAATTGTTGCTGGTATTTTTCCTTGATCTCCGGACAATACTTCCCAGCCAGTTTTCTTGATTCCTCACGGGCCAGAATACGCACCGCCCGGCCATCTTCAAGATTAACAAAGCTGGCAGCCATAATACCGTGATCCAACCATTTCATGGAACGTTTACCCAGGCTGCAGCCGGTAACGGTCTGAATGGCATCAGTGGCACAACGGTCAATCTCCACCAGAACATAGAACTTTTTACGATCCACCCCTTGGGGATCATCTATACCAATCAGTTTAAGCCCCAGCATGGCCAGCCGGACGCCAATCACCTGCCCAGCACAGATATGACCGTGAATAGCCGTGGCCTTGTCTAACAACTCGTCAAAAGTTTTCATATATTCCTCGTATTTTTACTTGACAATATGACATTTTTAAAAGCAGAATATTACTGTTATTCCGACAAAGTAGTCCATCGTTTTATCTTTGTCCAGAATAGGCTGTGATAAATATTTTATGCCGCACCGGAATTATTATGAAACTATTCAAAACCCAGGAACTCTATTATCTCCTGACCGTCATAATCGTTGGAGCGTTGATTATTTATATAGTCGCCCCTTTTATTGATCATCACCAACTTGTATTTTTGATTTTTTCATCCCTTACCGCTTTAATTTTATTAAAAAAAATAGACCTCGTCATCAACGAAAAACGCGCCATAAGGCTGGAACTGGCGGCTAAAAATACGGAGTTAAAACGCGAGCATCAGGAGCAGAAGGAACTGCTGAAGAGTGTGGAACACGCTAAACGGCAATGGGAAATGACCATTGACTGCGTGGATGACATGCTTATTCTGACCGACGCGGAGCTTATAGTGCAACGCTGCAATAACCCGGTGGCTGAATTTACCGGCCTTGGCTACTCCAGTCTCTTAGACAGTAATATTAACCAGTTGTATCCAGGCCTGAATATAGAAGCCAGAAACCTAATAGCTGAGAGCTTTGAATATAAGCACGAGACCGCCGGACGTTTCTTCTATGTCAGAATTTATGGTGTCGAGGAGGGCGGCCACCCCATGTTCGTCATCACCTTGAGTGATATAAGCGAGGTAAAGATGATAAACGACAAGTTGAAGTTCCAGAATCAGAAGATAGAGAAGGAACGCCGCCAGCTACAGACGGCCTTAGATAAAATTTCCCAGCTGATTAAATTGGCCAACGCCGGGAAATTCGTCGTTGAACCCTTGGACGGCACCCCGAAAAGCTGCTATGAAGAGCTGGAATGCGTTAGTTCGGATTGCCCCTGCTATGGGGTTGAGAAGGCCCGTTGCTGGCTGGTATCTGGGACATTATTATGCTACGGTGAGCGACAGGGCGATTTTGCCACTAAAAAAGAACTCTGCGCCCAATGTCTCTATTACCAAAAGCGTGTCCAAGATCCGGTATCACAGATTAATGAGGAATTTAACAGCCTAATGCATATGCTGGTTTCTAAAAACCACGAACTCACCCGGGCCTATGAAGAATTAAAGGCAGCTGAAAGCCATATGCTGCAACAGGAAAAAATGGCATCCATCGGCCTTCTCGCCGCCGGAGTAGCCCATGAGATAAACAATCCTGTAGCCTTTATCGGCAGTAATATCAACACCATGAAAAAATATATGGCTAAGATTTCCACCTTTATCGCTGCCCTGGAAGAACGTATGAAGGAAAGCGGTCAGGCTGCCGAGACTGCCGAGAGTCGCCATCTTCTGAAGATAGACTTTATTATGACCGATATAAATGATCTTATAAACGAATCTTTAGACGGCTGCGAGCGGGTCAAAAAAATTGTCATGGATCTTAAAGGTTTTTCACGGGTAGATGACAGTGATATACAGACAGCCGATATAAATGAATGCCTCGACACCACCATCAACATGGTCTGGAATGAGCTTAAATATAAGGTGGAATTAAAAAAAGATTATGATGAAAACCTCCCTGCTCTGGACTGCTATCCCCAACAACTTAATCAGGTTTTTATGAATCTGCTTGTGAACGCGGCCCATTCCATCGTTGACCGTGGTGAGATCCATATCAAAACCTGGGCCGAGGCCGATTATCTCTATATTCAAATCACCGACACCGGAGCGGGAATAGCCCCGGAACACCTGAACCACATCTTTGAGCCCTTTTTTACCACCAAAAAGGTTGGCGAGGGGACCGGCCTGGGATTAAGCATTGTCTATGATATAATTACCAAGAATCATAACGGCGATATAGAGGTGAGCAGTAAAACCGGCAAAGGCACAACTTTTATTATAGAACTCCCCAGAAAGACACCCGAAAACAGAGGCAGCAACGGAAAACAGCATAATTGAGGCCGGTTTTTGTTTCTCCGGTTTTGTCGCAGCAGGCCCTGTTTTCTCAGATACCTTTCTGGGAGCGAAAAAAAGATCAGTATAAAAA
>VAPK010498579.1_pt1 | contig 17605 bp, 14 predicted proteins | sample 3395031 | NCBI WGS metagenome assembly VAPK01 (sample SAMN08290443, study PRJNA428436) | hydrothermal vent metagenome | isolation source: Deep-sea hydrothermal vent chimney 1 | place: Pacific Ocean: Juan De Fuca Ridge
GATCATCACTGAGCTTATTACAGACTAATTTCCAAATTGGGTACAGACTGTTTTCATAGCTTCTTTGTTGATTGCCAAACGTGCTAAGTATTTTGTATTCATCTGCACTTATCACCTCTGATTGAGTGCTTAATAAAGATAATACTATCTTATTTTCAAGCTCTCGAAAGCTATCACTTATCAAATGTGGAAAGCTTTTCCTAAAATATAGTGAAGCTTCTTTTAGCAATGTTTGTCCCTTTTTACTTTTTGCTTGCAGCATTATTACAGAGTGAGCGCCACTACTTGCATCACGCTTTATACCCAAATGTACTGCCGTATACTTCGCACTTTTCCAGAAATGAATTAATCCATTAGTTGCACCAAAACTGCTAGAAAGATAATCCGCCTTAGATTCCTTCTTTATATATTTCAGAAGCATTGTTCCAAAGCCTTGTTGCTGTAAAGCGGGGTGTATTGCAATCCGAGTTATTCTATCACCCATTAACATTGGCGCATTAACAAGCCCTACATTTGCGGCTAAAGACTGTGCTACTAAATGTCCTTTAAGACGACGTTTTCCAGCTAATATATCCAATGATGTTGGCTCATCAATACTGCCTTCTGTAACAAGAAGTGCGACTGCGACAATATAATTATTAGCTTGTAAGGAATAAATAGATACGTCTTTATCATCCAGCATTTGCTTAAGATCGGATGGTTTTGTTTGGTAATGTGCATTCACTAATAGGCTGAAAATGTCTCTGAGTAATGCTTCATCTTTGATGAGCTTACTTTTATTAATCTTTATAAATTCACAATCATCCAATTGGATATTTTTAATCTTACTAGCGTCTAGTAGTTCAACATTCAATAACAAGGTCTGAAATACAAACTGCTCTAATGAATCATTTTCTTGCCAGCGAATAGGCGTTTTTAAATAAATACTATTCCAATCAGGTGCTAGTCTATCAAGCTCCTTTTGAAAACGGATGGTAAATCCTCGCCCACTGCCTTCATAACCATGTTGAGTACTGGCAAATACAATACGTGAATAGCGTTTTACAAAGCTGATTAACATTGCCACTGGAATGGCTGCAGCTTCATCAACTAAGACTAAATCAGCATCAGGTTGTTGTCGCTGTAATTTATCAGGAGAGTAGAAACGTAAAGTTATATCAGGGTTTAAAGTGATCGCATGTTGAAATAATGTTGCCACTGTTTTTTTACTAGGAGCACAGACAATAATATTTTTAACACCTTCAAGACTGAGTGTCGCAGCAGCAATTCCTAATCCTGAAGACTTACCCCGACCTCGATCTGCGGTGATAACTAGTGGACGACGGCGGTGACCTTTTACAACACGAATAACTGCATCTACAGCTAATTCTTGATCATCTGTAGCATATTGATTTTGGTATTTTGCTCTTTTAGGTGATGCCAATGCTTGAAAGCTTTGTTGCTTAACATTAATAAAATTGACATTATCAGACTGTTTTAAAAAGGCATAAAAGCGCTCTAGAAACAGGCTACTAGACCAAACTACGGGTTTTAGAATAATTAAATATCCACCACCACGAATTGTGCCTGTTATCACGCCAAAGGCATTTGCATCAAATATTTCAAAGGTATTAAAAATAACAGCGTCAAACTCTTGCCCGAGATGTTCATTCGCTTTTTTAGGTTTATCTAACAATAAAGCTTGTAGATTTTTAGTTAGTTCCTGTGCTGCAGTAATACATTCGGGCTCATCACCTTCTATTATTAAAATTTTGCGATTTGTAGGCGAGTCACTCATATCATTAATATATTAACAGTAGTTATTTCTTAGCAATACTTTCACAAAATTGTTGTTAAAAACAGGGCAAGAAAAGTAACGAGTATTTTATTCATATAAGAACCATATTAAGTGCAAAAGTCACAATAAGTGGCTTAACTCTAGCTTAAATGCCAACGATAATGAGAGGTTATTGGGTAACGCCTGTCTTTTCCAAATGCACGTTTAGTTATCCGAATGCCTGGAGCAGATTGGCGTCGTTTATATTCATTTAACAGTACCATTTTAGCCACACGTTCAACGGTTTCATGGTCATAACCTTGTGCAACAATTTGTGCAACGCTCTGAAATTCTTCAATGAACATACGTAAAATTGCGTCTAAAATATCATAAGGTGGAAGAGAGTCTTCATCTATTTGATCAGGTGCCAGCTCTGCAGATGGTGGTCGTGTTATCACACGATCAGGGATTATTTCTTTATAGCCACTGCCATCACCGAGTTCGTTTCGATAACGTGCAAGATCATAAACAGTTGTTTTAAAAACATCTTTTAATGGTGCAAAGCCACCTGCCATATCACCGTATAATGTTGCATAACCGACAGCCATTTCGCTTTTATTACCCGTGGCGAGAAGCATCTTGCCTAACTTATTAGACATTGCCATTAATAGTACTCCACGTGATCTTGCCTGAATGTTTTCCTCTGTAACATCGCGCTCCATGCCATCAAACTCTACTGACAAAGCATCCATAAAACTATTAAAAATATTTTCAATTGGGATTTCTCGGTACTTAACGCCTTGAACCTTTGCCTGTTGAGCAGCATCTTCAATACTAATATCTGCGGTATAACGAAATGGCATCATAATAGCTTCTACATTCTTAGCACCTAATGCATCAACTGCAATTGCCATCGTTAATGCAGAATCAATACCACCAGATAAACCTAAAATAACACCAGGGAAACCATTTTTATTAACATAATCTCGTACCCCTAAAACAAGTGCATCGTATATATTTTGCTCTTTATTGTGTTCTCTTGCTTGAATGGGATTTACTGATTTATCAAAGGGAATTTGTTGTGTGAAAACACCTGATTCAAAAGTAGGTGCTTGAAAAATCAACTGACCGCTACGATCGAAAATCAGTGATTCTCCATCAAAAACTAACTCATCCTGTGCCCCAACTAAGTTCGCATAAACTATGGGCAAACCATTTTGAATAGAACGCTTTTCAAGTAGTTCTAGGCGCTCAGCACTTTTGTTCGCACGAAATGGCGATGCATTTAAAACTAATAGTAATTCTGCACCTGCATCTCTTGCGTTTATTGCTGGTGTTTCCTCCCAAATATCTTCACAGATTAACAAGCCTACCTTGTGCCCGTTAATCTCAATGATACCGTCTTGTTTTCCACGGCGAAAATAGCGCTTCTCATCAAACACACGATAATTAGGCAGGTGTTGCTTTGCATATTGATAAGAAATCTGTCCACCACGTAAAACACAAGCACCATTAAATAATTTACTTTTATTGTTGTTATTATTTCCTTTGTCTTTAAGTAAAATAGGTGAACCAATAATAACGGTAATACCCTTTGCTAACTCTGCAATGCTAGCTAAACTTTCTTCAATTCTTTTTAAAAATGCTGGACGAAATAATAAATCTTCGGGTGGATAACCTGTGAGTACTAACTCAGGAAATAATATGACATCAGCACTTTCTGTTTTAGCCTGTTCGATGGCTTCAGTGATGAGTGTAATATTGTGTTTAAAACTGCCAACAATAGGATTAATTTGAGCAATTGATACAATCAAAGACATTGTTTAGGTGAGCCGCATAATATTGAGTAAATTATTTTATTCGGCTTTGAGGAACATAGCTACTTATTAATAGAGACCTTTGCACGACTCAGATGATGAATAAAAATGGTTACAACAGAACTTAATTCTACATAAGAAAATTAGCTTAAAAAAAAGGGGTACCATTAAAATGGCACCCCCCCTGTTTTTACAAGATTCTAAACCTTACTTTTTTAGTAAGTCACGAATCTCGCCAAGTAAATCTTCTTGAGATGGACCGCTTTCTTCTTCTTTCTTCTGCCCACGTGTTGCTATTTTAATAATAATAAATACAACAAACATGATGATTAGGAAATCGATAAAGCTTTGTACAAATGCTCCCCATTTTAACATGAGTGGCTCATCACCTTTGTCTCCACCACCAGTTGCTTGAAGCATATACCCCAATTTAGAGAAATCAGTTCCGCCCATTGCGTAAGCGATTGGTGGCATAATGACATTATCTACTAATGATGAAATTAATTTACCTGATGCAACACCGATTATAATACCCGTTGCCATATCAATCAGGTTTCCACTAAGTGCAAATTCCTTAAAGTCTTTTAACATTCCCATATTTTATCTCCTTTCCTTGGTTTAAATAAGCTGCCTTTAAACAAAGCTATTGCAAATTCATAACAATAGCCTGTTCTTTTATTATTCTTTAAGTTACTGATTAAGTTTAGTAAAACTATCGATATTAATCAATATAATTTATTAGTCTATAATCTCCAGACAAATAAAACCCCGAGATGTACTCGGGGTCATAAATTGGTTACATTCAAAATTTGTAATGCTACTCATTTGATATCCGTGCCATCCTCCAAGAAAACACTTCTGTAACCATTCTCCTCAGGTGGTATATGTGGAGAGGGGCACATTATACTACAAACTAAGTTTATTTATTGATAAAAATTCATGCTACCTATCTCAAGGGAATCACTACTTAATATGCTTCAGTATCTCTACCACCATGCTGCCATCTTTTCCATTAATTGAATGATTATCCAATGTCATGGCAATACCAGAACGTTCTTTTAATGCCCAAATATTATTCATATCCTGACTATTTGGGGGAACAATAAAATCAAACTTGTTGGGTTTAGATATTTTTTCATTTTTACGAATAATTGATGCATAGTGAATTTCTGGATGTGGTTGATGATTCATCCAATATAAAAAATTGCTCGGTTTCTCTTCTTTTAAATCTGAAAAAAGACCACGTGAATCACGCAAGACATCGACTCCTGTCATACTTGCCATCATTCCTATAGGAGAACTTCCTGCCAAATATGCCACATTAGCAGCAGGTGTACCCAAATGTGGTGATGCTATGGTGATTAAACCTTCAACAGGTAAATGAGCAGGGTCAAGGATATAAAGCCTAGCGGCTAAACCACCTGCGGAATGCCCTATCAAGGTAAGAGGCTCATAACGGTAAGCATACAAATGTTGTAAATAATGCATTAATACGCCTTCTTGCGTTTGTAAATTTGCTTTAGAAGGCAAGTTAACGGTTACAAAAATATCACCTTTATAATTAAGCGAATCGGGTAATGTTATCCCCCAAGGACTATAACCATAGTTGCCAGCATCATGATATCCAGCAAATTCTAGTGGTTTAGTAAAACCTGAGGTGCGCCATGACATTCCATCAGACATATAACCATGAACTAAAACAAGTGTTTTTGCATGAGCATTTAAGCTGAGAATTAATGCGAATAGGACAATGATGTGTTTAAATATCTGCATGATTAAATGTGTTGCCTTTGATTTAGATAATACCTTATGGGATATAGACCCAGTGATTGAAAAAGCCGAGCAGTGCTTTTACCAATGGCTAAATTCATACTACCCAAAGATTACCCAAAAATATAGTGATCGGGCTTTAATTAAGCACCGTATAACGTATATGCAGTCACAGCCAGAAAACCTTCGGCATGATTTAACCTTGCTCAGAAAGTCATGGATGAAATGCTTAGCAGATGATGTGGGTCTTGATTACAGTTTTGTAGAAAAAGGTTTTGAAGTATTTTGGTTGGCACGTAACGAAGTAACTTTCTATGCTGATGCCTTGGAAACTTTAGAAAACCTAGCCAAAAGTTATACTTTGGGTGTCATTAGTAATGGTAATGCTAGCGTTCATCATATAGGCATAGGCCATTTATTTGATTTTGCACTATCATCAGAGACAGCTGGTGTAGCAAAACCACATCAGGATATTTTTCATCAAGCGCAGAAACTTTCAAATATTGAACTACATGAAACTGTCTATGTCGGAGATGATCCACGATGTGACATTTTAGGAGCACAAAACACAGGCATGAAAGCGATTTGGTTTAATCCAACGTTAAAACCTTGGCCTGGAGGTAAAGCACCTTTTGCAGTTATTCGTAGATTAAGTGAATTGCAAACAAGACTCGAACAGTATAATGCTACAATATCTCAATAAAGGGGGGAGTGGCTTTATAAGAAGAACTTAGAAACATCTAATCAATAAGCCACAGAAAATATGCAGCATAGCCAATTAAGTGATACTAACAAACGCAATCGAGAACAGTGGATTGAGCGCTTGAGTATTTCTGATGATAGCAAAGATAGGGAATACTTAACTGAAGCCATAGATTTAATGCTAGATGTTGCATCCTTTGATCGTGATCCGCATGTGCCATTTAGCTTAGATGTTGCAGATATATTGCGTAATATTCAGGTGGATCAAGTTACCTTAATTGCCGCTGTGCTAAGTGACGTTCGACTCGGTGATACTTATTCCATAGAAACCATTGCTGAAAAATTCAGCAGTACTATTGCCTTACTGGTTAAAAATATGCGTTGGTTGCATCATTTTAAACCACCCTCAGAAAATGAAATTCCAATCCCTGAACAAGCTGAACGTTTGCGCCGTATGCTATTGGCAATGGTTGATGATGTTCGTGCCGTATTAATTCATTTGAGCTGGCGTTTACAACATTTACGTTTGTTATCAAATGCAGATATAGCCGAGCGCCGAGCCGTCGCGCAAGAAACAATGGATATTTATGCACCACTAGCAAATCGTCTTGGTGTTAGTCAGATAAAATGGGAAATGGAAGATCTTGCATTTCGTTATCTTGAGCCAATTTCTTATAAACAAATAGCTAAATCACTTGATGCTAAGCGTCTTGAGCGTGAAGCCTATGTCGAAACTTTTACGGGCAATTTACAACATTTGCTAAAAGATGCTGAAATAGAAGCTGAGGTTTATGGTCGGCCAAAGCATATTTATAGTATCTGGAAAAAGATGAAGCGCAAAAATCTCTCAATTGATCAACTCTATGACTTACGTGCTGTTCGCGTTATCGTCAAAGATGTACGTGCCTGTTACACCGCTTTAGGCATTATTCACGAACTGTGGAAGCACGTCCCCGCAGAGTTAGATGACTACATTGCCAATCGTAAACCAAATGGCTATCAGTCATTACATACTGTTGTCATTGGTCCAACAGGGCGTTATGTAGAAATTCAAATTCGCACACAGGATATGCATATATTCGCTGAACTTGGAGTAGCCGCTCATTGGCGATATAAAGAAGGTGGTGGACAAGATGCAGCGATGGAACGTGTCGTTGGGTCTTTACGACGTTTGCTGGATAGCGACGATAATGATGATGAATTACTCGAAGATTTCCGTGCAGAAATTTTCCCAGATCGTGTTTTTGTAATAACTCCACAAGGAGATATCCTTGATTTATCCAAGGGATCAACACCATTAGACTTTGCCTATGCAATTCATACAGGTGTGGGGCATCGTTGCACAGGAGCCAAGGTCAATGGTGCCATCGCAACACTTGATCACAAATTAAATAATGGTGACCAAGTAGAAATAATAACGCAAAAAGATGAGCAGCCTCGCCGTAAATGGTTAAACCCAACTCTGGGTTATATTGGCTCTTCAAGTTCACGCAGTAAAATTCGCCACTGGTTTAGGCAGCAAGACCATGAGAAAAACCTACAAGACGGTAAAGATATAATTGAGCAGGAAAAGCATCATCTGAATCTAAAGAAAATTGATCTTAAACCCCTATTAGAACGTTTTCATCAACAAACGGAAAAAGAATTTTTGATTGCGCTGGGTCGTGGAGATATTAGTGTAGCTCAACTAACCGCAACCCTAGATGTACCAAAGAAAGAAGAAGTTAAATATCGCAAAATAAGTGTTAAAGAAGAACACAATGACCGTGGCATTCAGATTCAAGGTGTCAGTAATCTACTGGTTGAGATTGCCAACTGCTGTAAGCCTGTTCCAGGTGATGAGATTATCGGTTATATTACGGTCGGTCGTGGAATTACTATTCACCGTACTGACTGCGCCAATATTGATGAGAAAAACCTTGGCCCTGAAAAATCACTGCGCCTTGCCGAAGCCACTTGGGGCACTGAGACGACTGCCTACACTGTCGATATTCAAGTGACTGGATTTAATAAACCAGGTTTGATAAGTGATGTTGCAACCGTGTTGGCAAAGCAGCAAATAAATGTAGTAAACATAACAACTAAACGCGGACAAACTGATCTTATTTCACTGCTGGGTATTTCTATTCAAATTGAAAATACTGTTCAACTCTTTCAACTATTGGAAAAAATTGAACAATTACCCAATGTAATGGATGCTAAACGCAATAATTAGGCCTGAGTTCCGATGGAAAACAATGCGACTACAGAACTAAAAGAGTTAGGTTATACCGTGTTACAAAGCCCAGCTATACAAAATGACAGTTGGGTATCACTGCTTAAATCCCATGCCGAAGCGTTATTGGAGTTTCATAAAAGCTGGCAAGACTTACCCTCAGATAATTTTTTGAGTGATGGCGGACATTATCGCTATCGTCGTTATTCTGTTTTTAAGTATCAGACAACTAGGAATGAGCTAGAACTATTACCTCACGAACCACACTTTCAAAGCACTTATCGCAATAATATGAACGGTGGCATCAATCGTGACTATGAAGCCTTCAAGCAAAGTAGCATTGATAACTCCAGCCTTAAAAAAATTATTCACTTCATCTGTGCACAAATCAGTTTTAATAATGAAAAAGTATGGCGAATTCAAGCACACCAATTCAGGATTGAAGCAAATCAAGACGAACTAGGAAAGCCAACACCTGAAGGTATTCACCGAGATGGTGCCGACTTTATTCTAATTATGTTGTTAAATCGTGACAATATCAGTGGTGGTTTAAGTCATATTTATGATGATAGTAAGGAGCTACTACTAGAAACAAAGCTCAACCAACTTGGTGATGCAGTGCTAATTGATGACCGTAAAGTCTGGCATGGCGTTAGTGAAATATATCCAAAAGACAATAATAAAATAGGCAATCGAGATGTTTTGGTACTAACCTTTCATCATCAAGTCATGAGTTAAAGGATAAAGATGGATATCGCAATTTTAACCTTTGAAGGATTTAATGAATTGGATTCATTTATTGCTTCTAGTATTTTAAATAAAATGAAACCTCAAGGCTGGAATGTAAGAATCACCTGCCCTTCTAAAAACGTAACCTCAATGAATGGCGTTAGCATTCAAGCTCAAGAGCAACTTGAGTTTGCAAATACTGCGGATGTTGTTCTTTTTGGTAGTGGAATTTACACCCGTGATATTGCTGAAAATAATACTATTTTAGATCGCTTAAAACTGGATTCTTCAAAACAATTAATTGGTGCGCAGTGCTCAGGTACCTTGTTAATGTCAAAACTAGGGTTGATTGATGATTTACCAGCCTGCACAGATTTGATCTCAAAACCGTGGATTATTGAAGCTGGAGTCGATGTTTTAGAACAGGCCTTTGTCGCAAAAAATAATATTGCAACCTCAGGTGGTTGTATGGCTTCGGAGTATTTAGCCACTTGGGTATTACTTAAAAAATCTGATAAAGAAACTGCCATGAATATTCTTTCCTACGTGGCACCAGTGGGTGAGAGCAAAGAGCATATTAAGCGCTGTATTTCTTCTGTAGAGCCCTTTGTATAACAATCTTGTAAAAAAGGGGGGGGTGCCATACCTAGTCTCAGCTCAAGTTTGGTTTTGAAATCCTTTTTGCTCTTTCATTACCATCGGTTTAATCACAATTTCTCATATGGCAGTTCTGCTGAGCGGAGTCGAAGGCACCCCCCCCTTTTTTAAACAATTGATACTGACAGCGTACTCGATTTAGCTTTACTCTCTAATAAAACGCAGTATTTCGCTAAGCTTTTTCTAAAAGCTGCTAAGAGCTAATATTGAAAATAAAGGGGGGGTGCCATATAATTATTATTAAGTCATAAGGCGAAATGATGTTTTCATACACACTGAGGATAAAACAATTAAGATAATTATATCATCGGGCCTTTTTCTTGCCCTAACGTGCAGTATTCTAACTGCCAATGCAAAAGAGAAAATTACAGGTCCAATAACTATTGCAGATACTAGAGTTAATCTACATCTTGAAGGCTTAGAAAAGGATGCTTTCCTTTCTGAAATGAGACAAATGCTCACCAGCATTCAAGGAATAATGACGGGTATTGGCAGTAAAGATAGGGCACTCATTATTAAGTCTGCTCGTTATTCGGGGAATCGAATGGCACGTGACACCTTAGAATCTATCAAAAAGAAAACGCCTTTAGCTTTTAAAAATATCGGTGGTCCAACTCATATGAAATTTGAAGAGCTTGCTATTCTTGCCGAAGAGGATGATATGGGGACACTTGCTGAATTTACAGGTGAATTAATGAAAAATTGTTTAGCTTGTCATGCAATGTTTAAAGCTGATTAGTATCAAATTTCAATCTTATTTCTAACTACTCAGCATATAATAATTATTACTCCTTCCTCTCTCAACAGAGAAGAAGGAGAATAACTTTTAATACTACAACTATTATTCTACTGTCGCTGTCTTCTCAAATAGCTCTGAGATTAACAGTTTCTTTTCCTTAGCTGCATCAGCATTTAAGAAGCCATCTGCTGCCGTTGGGAACTGTGTATTTGCTCCTTTTGTCATGTAGTAAGCCTTATAAGTAACCGTTACTGCTCCAGTTACTCCTGTTGAATCAAACTCAACGGTGTAGGTTTCACGTTCATTTGGTGACAATGAAGTTGCCTCTACGCCTGTAGAGTCCATACCTGGACGAACAACATCAGTACCTGTTGCATTACTTAGCATTTGATATCCGTAGATACGCGTGAAGTTATCCGTTGCAGCAGTATTATCTACAATCTTCCTGACTTTTATCTTACCTTGATATCGCCAAAGTCCACTATCCGTGAGTATGGGTGTCGCACCGCCGCCGCCATTTAATGGTGGTGGGAAACCACCTGGGTGTGGTGATGTGAATGTAACAACATCTGAACCAAACTTTTGTGAATTAACAACAGAGCCATCTAAATCTGGTGTATGACCAGTAAATTGAACAGGTGATGTTGGTTTAATTCTCGTGATAACGCCTCTACCCGCTGGTATTGTTTCATTTGGTAGTGTTGCTATTTGATGTGTTACATCTTCAAAAGCCGAATTACCCGTTGCTTGAACTAAGCTGAGCTTTTTACCCGTAGAATCTGTTGCAACTACACGCATAAGTGCTCGACGCATAGGCATCGTACCAGGGAAGAAGTGCCCTGTTTTATTCAGTAAACTAGCATTTACTATAATGCGATTACCATCCGAGCTCTTACTTGCAGTAAGTGAAGAATCAACCGCGCTTTTTAACTTAACGGCACCATAGTTCTTAATTTTAGTTGCCATAAATGCATGATTATTCAAGTACTTCTCAGGTACAGGTCCTTTTGTGCCATCTGGGTCAAAGTGTGAAGATACACCATCTGCCGCAGTAAATAACTCATCTGGACTATTCCATTTATGCAGCACCGTTTTATTGGCAACTCTTTCCATATGACATCTTGCACATTTTGGAGATTCAACAACATCATTGTTATTTGCCGCTATACCAAAGTTACTGTTAGCTTGCCAAATTGCACAACCTGTATTGAAGTGATTAGGATTGTTAGGGTCGTTATCTTTTCTACCCATTGCACATTGATGACAACTTAGACACAAACCTTTGCTTTGTTCTTCAAAGTGTTGTCCTTCTGGATTTGCTGAAAATGATGCCTTTACAAGTGATCCACGATCAACAGTATCAGAAGCCGAATGATTAGCTAGACCTGTCACACCAAAGGGGCCGTAGTATGGGCCACCTGTATGCTGTCCTTTTACTATGCTTTTCATAGTATGGCGGCCATCTGCTTTTTTATTTGTATCAAAATCAGCGAGGACCTTAGGTGTGTTGCCATAATCACTATAAATCTCTGATGCTGCAAATCGAAAGAATGAATTCATCTCCCTATTCTCACCATCTTTATTGTAATGCAGTACATCTCCTGCACTAAAACCACTGTTTGGTAATGTCTTTGCCAACTTATATTCACCACCATCATCACCTGATTCACTTAGCATTCGTACTGTCTCAATACTATGGCAATAAGCACAATTCACACCTTCTCGGTTATGTGCATGACCGATATGTAATGTAGATTTAAAAACTTTACCTTGATTATCAAATCCAACAACTGTCGTAGCTTGTGTAGAATCGAAGTTTGGACCTGCAAGATTTGTTTCATTTGCTGCTTTTAATTCAGCCAGCTTAGCTTTAGTAAGCGTTTCATTTGTTGCCAATGGAATTTCTTCAAGGTCAATTTTTATATCATTCGAATACCAAGCAGCAGGTGCATGACATTTCACACAAAACTTAACTCGTCCTTTAAATTTTTTCTGATTACTTGTTTTAGTTTCCTCATCATCTGGTGATAATGAAAGTTGAGTCAGGCGAGCGCGAACTACATTTTGAAACTGGCTTTGGAAAATTGGACCTTTCCAAGCGACGCTATGTCCAGATTTAGTCCATGTGTCATATAAATCATTGTGACAATGTTGACATTTCTCTTTTGCACTATCAAATACCGTATGTTTATAACCTGTATCGGCTATAACTTCAGCCTCACCAGGATTAGCTAATGCATTACGTGGGTTATCGGGTACGGCCGGTTCTACGACTGTTGATTTGTTACTACTATTACAAGCACTGAGTGCAAATAGTAGAAACACACTACTTATAATGGCTTTACCTTTAAATTCCATTTTTTTTACTCCTCCTAGATACTATTTGAAACCAGCTTTACGTTAAGTGCTTAAGATATATCCTGCGACATAGTTAAAATGTCACTAACAAGGATGACTTATATATAGAGAGTAGTTGGCATCTATTTATGACAAAGATTAGCTTCTCTATTTAATTAATAGTTTGTTTAGATATAACACTGTTCGTAAAACTTCTAGCTAGCGACTAGTGATAAAAATATATTCTAGCGCAATAATTTTTATCACATGTAAATAACTATAGCTTATATCCATATCTTTTTATTTTATTTCTCTTGGTTAATCTCTTTCAAAAATCAGATCTATCTATCCAGTTTATGAAACCCCTACTTCCATTTTTATGATTGGAACATTTAATCTAAAACTTATACTGTGTTAAAAATCATATTTAAAGGTACTACTATGAATTCACTTAAACTTATTATCGGCAATAAAAACTATTCTAGCTGGTCATTAAGACCTTGGTTTTTTCTGAAAAATCTGCAAATAGACTTTGATGAAGAGCTAGTATTTTTATATGAAGATGACTATAAAAGTAAAATGTCTGTTTATGGTTCGGATAATAAAGTTCCACTTTTAATAGACTCTAGTAATAAGACTAAGCCACTTGAGGTTTGGGATTCTCTGGCAATTATCGAATTTATTGCAGATAAGTATCCTAATGCACAGGGTTGGCCTGACTCTTCAGATGCACGTGCCATCGCGAGATCAGTTTCTGCTGAAATGCATTCTAGTTTCGATGCTATTAGGAATTCATTGCCTATGAACTGTTCCATAAGAATGTCAACTTCGCCAACTAGTGATGAGTTACAACAAAATATATCCCGTATAGTTAATATTTGGGGCAGGTGTTCAAAGAATTATGGTCAAAGTGGTCCATGGTTATTCGGAAGCTTTAGTGGAGCAGATGCGATGTTTGCACCCATAGTGATACGCTTTTTAGGATATGGAATCCCATTAAAAGGCTTTGCTAACGATTATTCTCAGATGGTGGTGGAAAATAAGTATATGCAAGAATGGATTTCAGCAGCTAAACTAGAAAAATCTACAACTCCTTTCTAAGGTAATTTTGATACAGAAACTATAAATAGAAAGTAAGATATTGATTTATCAGATAATAATATTTCTATAATTCTACACATGGGAACATAAAACTAATGTGTCTACAAAAACTCAATGTATTCTTTTAAGGCTAAGCAAGTCTGTGGTAGTTGTTGTCTTTGTAAAATTCCTATTAATTCCTCCGCTGTCTTCGCTGGATTTTTTAATGCTCCTCGCTGTCTCTTAATTGCCCCACATACTTTGCTAGGCGAAAGATCAAGTTGATAATTAACAAAATCATCAGGGTGAATTGCTTCTATTGAATATTCTCTTAGTGCAGCAGCTGGGAAGTCTTTTAGATTGAATGTTACGATTGCATCAGCATTGCAACGAATAGCTGCAGCTAATACGTGTCTATCATTCTTATCAGGTAATTTAAGTGAATTAATAAGCATTTCATAGTCTGTAACTTTTGCATCACGAACATGTTCATCCATCAATTTTTTTACTTGTTCCAGCTTTGTACGATCTAAATCCTTCCTTTTTGATAGCAATGAGTTTATCCATTCTTCATGAATCTGATCTGTCCATCTTGCTTGGAATAAATCAGTAAGAGCCAGATGCATCAATAAATCACGCAACGGAGCAGGGTAAAGAACACAAGCATCATAAATTACAGAAAATTTAGCCACTACTAGTCATAACCCATATCTAGCTCTTGAGAAATAGCAGTTAATTTTTCAAGTGATTTATGGCGTTTCTTATCAATTTTATTTTTATATTCAAGTAAGTCTTTTACTAGAACCCTACGATGCGTACCTACCTTACGAAAATCAATTTTCTTAGACTCTAATAATTTGACCAAATATGGACGGCTTACATTTAAAATATTTGCAGCTTCCTGTGTGCTTAATTCAGCATGGATAGGCATTATACTAATAGCATTTCCCTGTCCCATTTCAGAAAGAATATCTAATAATAACTGAACCACATGACCTGGTAGTACTAGTTCATCAGTTTCATTATTACTACCTTTAATATTTAAATGAACACGATCTGCAGAGGCATATCTAGAAAGAGTCCTACTCGAAATTTTTGCTTCTTTAATATCTTGATCTGTAGGGAGTTGTATAATATTGCTTGAAATTGACATGTTATCCACCATTTATCCATAGGTTTTGTTGATAATCATAGTACATAAACGAAATAAACGAAACAAGAAACACAAGATAAAAGGTTATTTAGTTTAAACCACTAAACTTCATATCTAGTTTTCTAAAACATAAGTTTCATTATAAATATCTGTCAGTGCACGCCCATCATAAGTCCAATGTGGTGCTGGCTGAACAGAATAATCTAAACCCATTATCTCCCTTGTGACACCTGTTAAAGAGCTAATATTACCATTGTAATTAACCTTCTTTTCTTCGGCTACTGTAACTTGAATATCATCTTCTTTATATTTTAGGGTTGCACCAACGGGAATACCCATTTCAATAAAATTCATATTAGGTCTACGATTTGACTTCATTTTTTTAGCTGAAGCCTTTTCTTCTATTGTTACATCTTCAGAAAGATAGTCTTCTACCTGTGGAGTCACATCTTCAACGGATAACAGTTGTAATATTGAAATAACCCTTTCAGGTTCAATTTGAAAGAACTCACGACTACTATTAATCCGAGAATTTCCAAAAGCTAAATGAAAGGCTTTTTCAACTTTTGAACAGTCATCTACACGACAAGCATATTCACACTCAAAAGGAAGCGGTACACCTGTTGTATAAAGTTGTCTCATTCTATTGGCTATGTCGCTTTGTGTTGTTTTTCCAATCTTAACTAAGCCTTCCATTGCTGGATTAGAAAGCACATAAACAATTTCATTATTTTGGTTATTCAAAGTATCAGGCATTATGTCCTATCAAGTATCTATAACTTAACGCAATAGTATAATATCTTGATAAATTGCACTAGTTACCTCTTCACTTGACCTTATAAATGATTTTGTGAGCTTCTAGCTTTTCCCTTTTCTGTTTTCTGTTTTTGCTCCTGTTGACCTTTCCCACGGCTTTCATTGCTGGATGAGTTGTGCTTGTCTTTTTCGTCTCTCTGGTGTCCAACCGTTCATATTTCAGTCACTCTTATGGTTTTATAAATAGCTTCTGGAAATTGGCTTTCACTTTTATTGAAGACTTTCTATGTTCCAATTTTGTTCCCTAGGTTTATAAAAAAACTACCATGGGAACGGGTATGGGAACAGTAGAACGGAGCTTTTAATATTCCTTAATCATGCTTAATAGACGCTAATTGTTGATAAATCAGTATTTTTATTATGTTTTAGTGTCTATTGCAATGTGGGTTTATTTTCCGATACAGAAGTTACTGAATATTTCACCGAGTAATTCATCAGAAGTGAATTTTCCGGTGATTTTTCCTAATTCATCTTGAGCTTGACGTAGTTCTTCTGCCATTAATTCACCTGCATTAAAGGTGATTAACTGTGTTTCTGCATTTTCTACTAACACTTTAGTTTTCTTTAGTGCATCCAAATGCCGACGACGAGCAATAAAACTATCTTCATTGTTTTGTTGATAACCCATCATCTGTTTTAATTCTGTCTTGAGAGTTTCAATTCCCGTTTTATGCTTTGCTGAAATATAAATTTTATTATTATGCTTACCAGCATTTTTTTTAATCAAATCAACTTTATTGTGAACTATGAGTCGTGGCAGGTTTTTTGGTAACTTACTTATGATCTGATCAATACTTGATTCTGTTGATTCGGCACTATCATCTTTTAATAGTAGAGCAATATCTGCATTTTCAATCGCTTGCCATGCACGTTCGATTCCAATTTTTTCTACTGGATCATCACTCTCTCGTAGCCCAGCGGTATCCACTAAGTGTAATGGCATACCGTCTAAGTTTATGGATTCATGTAAAATATCTCGCGTGGTACCTGCTATATCAGTAACTATGGCCGTTTCATTGCCAGCTAAAGCATTGAGCAAACTGGATTTACCCGCGTTGGGTTTACCTATTATAACGAGGTGTAATCCATTTCTTAAGATACTGCCTTGCGTCGCTTTTTCAGTGATTACTGCCAATTGGTTTTTAATCGATGTCAGTCGCTGTATTACACGTTTATCAGCTAAAAAATCTATTTCTTCTTCTGGAAAGTCTAGCGCTGCTTCAACATAAACACGCATTTCAATCATTTTTTTGAGCAGTGAATTGATCGCACCAGAGAAATCACCCTGCAACGAGCGTAAAGCAGAGCGTGCTGCTTGCTCTGAACCAGAGTCTATTAAATCTGAAATGGCTTCTGCTTGGGTTAGGTCGAGCTTATCATTTAAAAAAGCACGTTCTGAAAATTCCCCAGGTCTTGCCATACGCGCACCAAGTTCGAGGCAACGATTTAACAGCATATCCATAACAATATGACCACCGTGCCCTTGTAACTCCAATACGTCTTCGCCTGTAAATGATCTTGGTGCTGGAAAGTAAATGGCAACACCATCATCTAAAGTTTGTTTCTGGGAGTCTTTAAATAAACGATGGCTTGCGACAAAAGGAGAAGGCATTTCACCCAGAACCTCTTTTGCAATTTGACCTACTAAGGGTCCAGAAACTCTAATAATACCGACACCGCCACGACCTGATGGTGTTGCAACGGCAGCGATGGTATCAGTGGTGCTCATAATACCCTCCAGCTTGAATCTTCTAATAAAGGGGGGGGTGCCATATATAAGCTTTTAAGTATCACCTATTATCTTTTTATTAATAATATATTGCTGAATGATAGA
>VAPK010115295.1_pt1 | contig 17597 bp, 18 predicted proteins | sample 3395031 | NCBI WGS metagenome assembly VAPK01 (sample SAMN08290443, study PRJNA428436) | hydrothermal vent metagenome | isolation source: Deep-sea hydrothermal vent chimney 1 | place: Pacific Ocean: Juan De Fuca Ridge
AGCTGGCCGAATCTGACGTTCCACTGAGGGTGGAGTAGCCGGATGGATCTCGGTGTATTCCTCTCCCTCGTCATGTTTGCCGTCTTCATGGTCATGATCCTGGTCGGCTACAACGTGGCCTTCTCCTTTGCCTCGACAGCGCTTTTCTTCGCTCTCATTGGTGACATGACCGGCGACTTCAAGCCGGAGACATTGGGCGGGCTGCCCTCTCGCTGGGCTGGCACCCTAGAGAACGCCGAACTGCTGGCGGTACCCCTCTTTGTCTTGATGGGGGCCGTGCTGGAACGTTCGGGAGTGGCAGAGCGGCTCCTTAACGCCTTCGGCATGATCATGGGCCCTCTACGGGGTGGGGTTGCCGCCGCCGTCATCGTGGTTGGAACCCTGCTGGCTGCCGCCACCGGCGTGGTTGCCGCCACCGTGATCGTTATGGGCTTGTTGTCGTTGCCCGCCATGATCCGGCTTGGCTATGACCACAAGCTGGCGACCGGAGCCATCGTTGCCTCCGGCACCCTGGCCCAGCTTCTGCCCCCCAGCATCGTGTTGATCCTGCTCGCTCAACAAATCGGCGTTGGCATCCTCGGTCTGTTCGCTGGTGCCCTGATTCCCGGCCTCATGCTCTCCCTGTTGTACGTGGCGTACGTGCTAGTCATCTCCTACCTGAAGCCGGATCTTGGCCCGGTCATGCCGCTGGATCAGCGTCAGTTGGTCGGCAACCCAGGGGCCAGAGCCTCCCTGATTATAGCGGCTTTGTTGGGCGGCATCGTTGCCCTGGTCACCCTCCTGATCAGCGCCAACGTTGCCCTCTACGCCTTTGTCATCACCGCCGTGGTGTCGTTCCTGATCAGCTACTTCGGCAAGATGCTGGCCACCGAAGGACTGGTTGCCATCGTGCCGGTGTTAGCCCTCATTGCCGGGGTTTTGGTTTCGATCTTCCAGGGAGTTGCCACACCGTCAGAATCTGGAGCGGTCGGAGTGCTTGGGGCTCTCATCCTCGGTGTTCTTAACTGGGTGTTCGACAAGGTGCTCATCGCCGAAGGAGCCGAACACATCACCCCGAAGTGGCGCCTCACCTCAAAGGCAATGGGAGAGGCTGGCCGCTCTACTGCCAACATCACCATCCTGGTGATGACCTTGCTGTTCTCCTCCACCTTCTTCAGCGTGATGTTCTTCCAGCTTGGTGGATCCGATCAGATGGGTGAGTGGCTCTCCTCCATTGGTGGTGGCAAGATGGGCTTCGTTCTGGTGGCCATGGTCGCCGTATTCCTGCTGGGGGTGAACCTGGAGTTCCTGGAGATCACCTTCATCGTGGTGCCCATCTTTGTCCCCGCCATGGAAGTCCTGGAGTTCACCAACTTCGACAAGATCTGGTTCAGCGTCCTGATGGCGGTCAACCTCAACATGGCCTTTATCTCGCCACCGGTTGGGTTCTCGTTGTTCTACCTGCAGAGCGTGGCTCCGCCCGAGGTCAAGACCGCCGACATACACAAGGGCGCCATCCCCTTCATGGTTCTGCAGGGAGTGGCACTGGTTCTGTTGGGAGTATTCCCCGGGATCACCAGGTTCTCCTGGGAGCTCTTCTCCACAGCGGGTTAGGGCGCCCACGCCAGGAGAACAACTTTCGATAAGCAATTGCCAAAACACATAAATGGGAGAGTGCAAATGACAACCGAAGAAGAGAATGTCCTGGACCGACGCTCGTTCCTGGGTAAGGCAGGTATTGGTGTTGCCGGCATTGCCGCTAGTGCCTCTGTTCTTGCCGCATGCTCGGGGAGTGATAGTGCCGGGGGCGACGGGGATAGTGATGGTGATAGCAGTGGGAGTGGTGACGGTGACGAGGAAACCGTCACTCTCAATCAGGAGACGCCGGATATCGAATGGGAGATGGGCACCAGCTGGCCCACCGGCCTGGTCACCATCTTTGGAGCGGCGGAATTCTTTGCCAACGAGGTCCTGCGCCTCACTGGTGGCAAATTCAAGATCAACGCTCGTCCCGCCGGAGAAATTGTTGGCGGTCTCGACGTTCTCCCCACGGTCCGTGATGGTGGCATGGATGCCGGTCATACGGCCTCGTACTACTACGTTGGTCTCAGCCCGGTACAGCAATTCGGAACCGCCGTCCCCTTCGGCCTCACCCAGCGTCAGCACAATGCCTGGCTCTATGAGGGTGGTGGCCTGGAGATCCTGAATGACTTCTACGCTGAAGAGCACGGAATTATCTCCTTCCCCGCTGGCGGTACCGGTTGTCAGATGGGCGGTTGGTTCACCAAGGAGATCAACACCGTTGCCGACCTTCAGGGTTTGAAGATGCGCATCCCCGGACTTGCCGGACAGGTCATCACCAACCTTGGCGGTGAGCAGGTCTCCATTCCCGGTGGCGAAATCCTTACCTCCATCGAGACCGGTGCCATTGACGCCGCCGAGTTTGTCGGTCCCGTCGATGACCTCATCCTTGGCCTGGATGAGCTCGGCAGTCAGCTGTTCTACTATCACCCAGGTTGGTGGGAGCCGGGTACAACACTTGAGGTGCAGATCCCCCTGGAGAAGTGGAATGAGCTTCCAGCCCAGTATCAGGCAGCCATCGAGAACGCGGCCGCCAACGCGCACTCTCGTACCGTGGCCAAGTACGACGTGCTGAACCCTGAAGCCCTGCAAAAGGTCAAGGGATTCGCCGAGATTCGCGAATTCTCTCCCGAGCTGATGGACGCCTTCAAGACTGAAACTGAGGCCGTGCTGGACAAGGTGGCCTCCGAGGACGGCAAGTTCGCCGAGATCCTGGGACCTTGGCGCAAGTTCCGCGACGGTGTCTCGGAGTGGCACGGCCTGGCCGAGCGCTCCTACCTGAACCAGCAGACGGCCTAGGTGATCTAGCCCTTGCTGCTATTGTCGGTCTCAGTCTGTGACCGGCAATCCCTTTGACACGACGAGTGTGCGGTGCCCGGCATCGCACATTCGTCGTTTTGGCTAACGGCGTGCCATTTCCATGGCGGTGAGTTCCTGTTCATGCGCCTTGCTGGCGCTATAGGAACGGTCACTGATTAGCCAGTCCGATACGATCATCGACCCACCGGTCCGCTCCACCGGAGTGTTGGAGGCAAGACGCTCAAAAGGCCCGGTGGCAACTACCCGGATTCGACTGCCCCGCAACAACACAAGATTACGATCGGTGAGAACCACAATGGTATGAGTCGTGGTGGCTGTCACCGCTATGGACGCCCCCGCTGCTCCAACGGCGGCTGGTAACAAAACTCCCTCGAGACCACTGAAGACCCCAACTATCGCAAGCAGGATGAATGCCGCTGAACCAAAGGGAACCATGAGGCGATGGCGCTGCCACACTTGGGCCGCGTGCAGGATCTTTTCATCGGGTCGCAGGAACTTGGCGATGGAACGGAGTAGCACCTGTCGTCTCATCCCTCTCATCGTACTTGGGTCGGCCTTAGCCTTCGTCGCCTGTGGATCGACTTCGCCCGACGTGCAATCAACCCCGGATAGAGACGGTTCGGCGGGGGGAATCGACCTTCGGTCAGCAGAGCGAACCTACACAATCACGACCACCGAATGCGGGTACGCCTCGGCTACCAAGGGAACTGGAGTGGCCCTGGGATTGGGCCAGGTTCTCACCTCGGCCCACGTGGTGATCGCTGCCTCGTTGGTAGAGGTGAGGAATCCAGCAGGTGAGCAGTTCGAAGCTCGCATTGTTGCTCTAGATCCGGGTCTTGATCTGGCCCTTCTCCAGATCCCCGACGATGGTCTGGACCCTTTGGAGTTCCAGCAACTGGAGGAAGGCGAGTCAGCCATTGTGCAGACTCGGGCGGGTGCAGTTTCGGTCGAGGTGGCTCAGACTCTCAACCTGGACGTGTTTGAGATTCGCGGAACCGGCCGTTCGCAACGAGCGGGCTATCGGTTGACGGGAACTACCGAGTCGGGGGACTCCGGATCGGGACTGTTCGGTGATCATGGCCTGGCCGGTTCGGTTTTCGCCACCACTACGGAGGATGATGAAACCACCTGGGCAACTGCTGCCAGTGAGATCGAAGACTTCCTACGAGAGGAGTTTTCCGGCGGCTATGTCTGTGATCCGGAAGAGTCCAGGATCGTCGAAGTGTCCGGATGAGGATCCCATAGACGTACCCAACCGAATTCGACGTTGGCAGAGGCCTCTTCATAGCCAGCTTCACCCGGTAGAAGAACACGGTACTCACCGGCCGGATCCCCGACACGGACCTGTTGTGGCGGCAGCCGACGTCGCGCCATCTCTAAGACGGAGTGGGCGGATCGATGAGGAAGCAGGCAGGAGAGCATACGAACGGTGGGGGACATCATCGGGAACTCACCAGCCCGCCAACGATTGAGGGCCCGGTCGGGGCGGATCCACTCCCACTCGACGATTTCTCCATCATCGTGAGTTGGTTCCTGTCCGTCCGGAGCCCGGGCAACAAAGAAGCGTGCGTCGAAGCGTCGGGGCGAACCTAGAGGGGTGATGAAGCGCGCCACCTCTTCTACCGCGGCGGCGTCGATCGCTAGTTTGTGGAGCAGAAGCTGATCGATGAAGACTCCCTCATCGTGGCGAACGGTGTCACGCAGCCGAGCAATGTCGACACCCTTGGTGTCGGTGACCAGCAGGAGCCCAGCCTCCTCCAGAGTCTCCCGACAGCTGGCCAGCCACCAGGCCAGACCGCCCTTGGGAACTCCAAGAATGGATGACGCTTGCTCGTCGCCGAGCCCGTGACAGACAGTGTTGAAATCCTCCAAATGATCCTCGGGGTCGACCCTGCCGCCGGGAAAGACCCAATTGTCGGGAGCAAACACCACCTTGCTGGTGCGCCGCAACATGAGGACGCGAAGGTCGGGCCGATCGTCCAACAATATGACGGTGGCCGCCGGAGAGATCGGCACATCATCCGGATCAAAATCCAGATGGGCGTAGTGTCGATCGATTCTGGAACGAGCGTCGGCAAGTGCTTGCTCAGGATGCATGGGGACCAGCGGGTCAGTCTCCCTGGTCAACTAGATACCGCGGGCGCTGGCTTGGTTCTCGGTGAACCAGCGATAGGTCGACTCCAGGCCATCGAGGAACTGGATCTGGTGTTTCCAGCCGAGCTCATGCAAGAGTCCAACATCAAGAACCTTCCGGGGCATACCGTCGGGCTTGGAGCTGTCAAAGACCAGTATTGCTTCGGGGTAGACCACAGTCCGGATGGCTTCGGCCAGGGAACGAATCGATAGGTCCTCACCGGTGCCGACATTGACATGGAGTTCATCGCTGTAGCTGTCCATGAGGAAGAGGCAGGCGGCAGCCAGATCGTCGACGTGAAGGAACTCGCGCATGGCCGAACCGGTTCCCCAGATTGCGACCTCGGGCTCCCCAGCCAATTTTGCCTCGTGAAACTTGCGCATGAGGGCGGGGATGACGTGGGAGGCGGTCAGGTCGAAGTTATCCCCGGGTCCGTAGAGGTTGGTGGGCATAGCCGAGATGAAGTCGCTGCCGTACTGGCGCCTATAGGCCCCGCACAGTTTGATGCCAGCAATCTTGGCCAAGGCGTAGCCCTCATTGGTCGGTTCAAGCGGGCCAGTCAGTAGGGCGTCTTCGCTGATGGGCTGGGAGGCGTGACGCGGGTAGATGCAGCTGGAACCTAGGTAGAGAAGCTTGCGGACTCCGGTCTGGCGTGATGCCTCGATCACGGTGCCGTGGATCATGAGATTGTCGTAAAGGAACTCTGCCGGGCGGGTGGAGTTCGCCATGATTCCGCCGACGGTTCCGGCGACCAAGTACACATACTGTGGCCGGTGAGACTGGAACCAGGCATTCACCTCGGCCTGCATACGCAGATCGACCTCGCCCCGAGTCGCGGTCAAGATATTGCTGTAACCCTCGGCTTCGAGCCTGCGGATCAGGGCAGAGCCAACCAGTCCTCCGTGGCCGGCAACGTAAATTCGAGCATCCTTGGGCACCGGAACGCTTGACATTGGTAACTCCGTTGTTGGGGGAAAGGAAAGGGTGGATCAGAGAGGGGGCAAGGGGGTAGGTGAGTCCACGCTAGCCCGAACCCTCGATGGACATAAGCAGGGTGGCGCTATCGGTGGCTGAGGCAGCCAAGGTGTCCCAGGCCTCGTTCCCCGGATCTCCGGCCTCAATGTCGGCCTCCCGTTCCATGACATAGACCTTGAACTGGAGATCCCGTTTGCCGGTGGCCAGGCTCTCCAGACATGGGTTTCCCCAGCCGTACTGGCCGTAGTCGTTCAGGGTTTCATAGGCCCCGGCCGGTAAGACCCCCGATGCCAGTTCAGTACGATCAGGACTGATTCCCCCCATGAGCCAGAGCAACACAGGCAGTTCGGGGTCGGTCTGATCGCTGAGGGTCACGGCCAGCTCTGCTGCCCCCGGGGGCACGTTGCTGATGCTCAGAGAAGGAAAGACATTGCCACCATCGCAACGCACCAGGGTCGGTGCACTACCGGCCGGTTCGAAATCTGGGCTCGAAAGGACCAGGCCGGAATCACTGATTCCCTGGGGAGGGGCCGATGTGGGCGGGGCAGGGCGGGTTGTGGTGGTCTGCCAGTCCTGGGCCTCGGCCAGATCGCGACCATCATTGCTGCAAGCCGTCACGGTGGCGGCCAAGAAACCGATCAGCAAGATCGATCGAAACAGTGGTTGCAAGATGAAGTGACGGGAGTACACGAAGAGGCAGAGTAGTGGGATCCCAGGCCGAGGCCGTGGCACGTCGCTACGATGCCGTCGTGACCGATCGCCGCCGCCGACGCTCCCGCCGGAAACCGGCAGCATCGCGTCTGGGCTGGAGGCCCCGAAACCCACTCTCGCCCACGGGGATTCTTCGAGGTGGATTTCTTGGGCCGGACCGGGCCGATGTTCGCCAGAGTTTGGCTGCCTTGGCCATCTCGGCGGTGGCCAGCATCGTGGCTGGCCTCACTCTCGCTTCGCGTCGGGAGCAGTTTGCCGCCCTACCGGGGCTCCTCCTGTTTATTCCGGCCGCTATTGCTTTGCGTGGCAATGTGTTTGGACCTTTCGGTAGCCGCCTCTCCACCTCGATCCAAACGGGAACCTTCAGCTGGAGCGTTCGTCCGGATTCGGTGCTGGGGCAGAACCTCATAGCTGTACTAATCAACTCGATGTCGGCCGGTGTTGGGCTGGCGGTCTTTGCCGAAATCTTTGCCCGCACGTTGTCCGACACGGGAGTCTCCCCGATTGGGTTCATGGACTTCATTGTCGTATCGGTCTTGGGCGGCCTTTTGGCATCGATTGTTGTCTTGGGGGTGGCCCTGGGACTCACGGTGGCTTCGGTCCGCTTTGGTTGGGACCTTGACAATGTCACGGCTCCCATGGTGACAGCGGCCAGCGATGTGATCACCTTGCCAGCCCTGCTTTTGAGCGCGCTGCTTGTCGGGCAGGGTCTGACCACCAATCTGATAGCCGGCGGCGCCATCGGATTGGCCTTGCTTGGCCTCGGTCTGCTGGCTCGCTCCTCTCTGGACCGAGCGAAGAGGATTGTTTTGGAATCCCTGCCGGTCCTGATAGCGGCCGGAGTTCTCAGCCTGATTGCGGGAACCGCCATTGAAGCGGCCGAGGAGCAGCTCTCCTGGGTACTGCTGGTTCTCCTTCCCGGGTACCTTGGGTCGGCCGGGGCTCTGGGTGGCATCTTGGCCAACCGGCTTTCGACCAAGGTTCACCTGGGTCTCATCGAGCCCTCCTTTATCCCCCGGGGGCAGGCCCGCTCTGACATGGCATTCACTCTTGCCTTGGCCGCTCCGATCTTTGTGTTTCTGGTGTTGTTGGCCGAGGGCACGGCCCTGGCGTTCGATGGTGATTCGCCGGGCTTTGTCGGCCTGGTAGCGGTGGTGCTAAGTGCCGGTCTAGTTGCCACCATCTTTGTTTTGGCCGTTGCCTACTACGGAACGCTGACCGTGGTCCGCTTTGGCCTTGACCCGGACAATCTGGGAATTCCGATCGTGACCGCCGCTCTCGATGTGGTCGGGGCCCTCACCCTGATTGCCGCCGTGACCGTGTGGGGAGTGACATGAACGTGCTAAGGATAGTCGTACTGTTTGGGAGGACAAGATCCCTTGCCCCAACCGAACAGCTTGGGCAGAGGTAGGGACAGTGGAAACGAAGAACCTCCGAGAGATGCTGATCGAGGCCAAGGACACCAGCGAGTTGATGGTCGACCTGGCCTATGCCGCCGTTTTCTTTGATGATCCGGACATGGCCGATGAGGTGGAGGAGCTGGAGAGTCAGATCAGTGAGCTCGTTCACGACATGCGTGCTCTGTGTGTGATCGCGGTCCGCAATCCTCGTGAGGCCGAGGCCATGTCGGCGGTTTTGCAGGTGATTTCGGCGGTGGAACGTATTGGCAACGATGCCGTCGATATCGCCAAGGTAGTGACCCGCCGACTGGGTATCCCACGAGAATTGTTAGTCGACCTAGCCGCAGCGGAGGAGATCGCCCATCGGGTTGAGGTTGCCGATGGCTCACACTTCGCCAACCGGCCCCTGTCAGCCTTTGAACTACCCATCGTGACCGGACTGCGGGTCATGGTGATTCGTCGCGGCAGAAGCTGGATTATTGATCCCGACGGGGATGAGATTCTCCACCCCAATGATGTGCTTTTCTTGAGGGGTTCTCCCGATGGCATCGAGCGTCTCCGTGAGTTAGCCGGTGCCTCGACTTACACACCGCCCACTCCAACCGAATCGGCCACCCTGTCCGATCTCGATCGTGCCATCGACACCCTGGTGGAAATGAAGAACCTTTCTGAGGTGGCGGTCGGCTTGGCCTACTCGGCTTTGGTGTACCGAGACCGAAGCCTGGCAGCTGAGGTGCGACACCTCGAGGACCGACTGGACGAGATGAATCATCGCCTGGAGCTGTGGGTGTTGCGTTCGGCCAGTGACGGGGTAGACCTCAGTCCCCTGAGAGGACTCCTCCATCTTGGGACCGCGGCCGAAGACTTAGGCGACCAGGCCCAGTCCATGGTCTGGATCATCGAGAATTCCAGTGACCTTCATCCGGTCCTCGGCATCGCCCTGGGTGACACCGATGACGTTGTGGTGCGGCTCCCCGTCGGAGAACACAGCGAGGCGGCGGGCAAGAGCCTGGCCGAACTGGAGTTGCCCATTGAACCTGGCTTCAATGTGCTGGCAATCGAGCGGGATGGCCACTACCGGTATCGTCCCCGTGGACAGGTCCAGCTTCTGCCGGGAGATCAAGTCCTGGCCAGCGGTCCCGAGGAAGGGCGTGAAGCCCTGGCACAAATGCTGGGTTGGACCTTGATTGAGGACGACGAGGGTGAGTTTGAGCTGGAGCCTCTCACCTAGCCTGGGTTGATGGGGCCCTGGCTAGGTCTGTCTTCGCTCGTCCCAAAGGCCAACTGGAGTTCCAGTGGATACAAAGTGACTGGACAAGGCACAAAGCAACGGTCTCGCACTCCAGTTGGCGGGTAAACGGTTGGGTTAGCGGCCCACCGGAGGCCCAGGAGGCGGCGGCGATGCTGGTGGTGGCTTTGGTGAGCGGCGCGGTGAGGACGGCTTGGCCGGTGCCGTGGCCTTGGCCTTGGTCTTGGCCACTACCTTGCGCTTGGGTGAGGGAGGCTTTTCGCCGCCAGCACGGTCGGAGTCTTCACCCCGGAAGAGTTCGGCGATTCCACCGAGGGCTCCCATGGTGGCTCCCATCTCGGCCGGCAGGAAGATCTTGGTTGCGGTCCCGTTGGCGATGCCTTCGAGGGCTTCCAGGTACTTGATGGCGATGACGCGGTCATCGGTGCCGGCATCCTGAATGGCACCGAAGACGGAATGGATAGCAGCCGCCTCGCCGGCCGCCACCACTTCCTGACGGAATTGCTCGGCCTCGGCGTTGAGGCGAACGGCCTGAGCTTCACCTTCGGCGTTGAGAATGTCTTTCTGCTTACGTCCCTCGGCACTGAGAATGGCCGATTGCTTCTCGCCTTCGGCTCGGGTAATCGCCGCCTCCCGGGTTCCCTCGGCTTCGGTCACCACGGCACGACGGGTCCGCTCAGCCTTCATCTGTTCATGCATGGCGTGCATGACATCGGCCGGCGGGTCAATCCGCTGGATCTCTACCCGGACGACCTTGACGCCCCACTTGTCGGTGGCCTCATCAAGGATTTGGCGAAGGGTGTCATTGACTCGCTCACGAGAGGTAAATGCCTCGTCCAGACTCATCTCGCCGATCACGTTACGCAGGTTGGTCTGGGACAGCTTCGTGATGGCCAGAAGGAAATTGGAGATGTTGTAGAGGAGTCGTTGGGGATCGGTTGGCTCGAAGTAAACAACGGCATCAACGGCGGCGGTCACGTTGTCCTGAGTGATGACTTCCTGGGGAGGAACATCGATGACTTGCTCGCGCATGTCGACCTTTTTCATGGTCTCGATGAAGGGAGCAATGAGTCGAAGACCGGGCTCGGCGGTCTCCTTGTATCGCCCGAGCCGTTCGACCACGCCCCTCTGGTAGGGGCGAACAATGCGCACCCCGGCCGCCACGTATACGAAGAGAAGTAGCAGGAGGACCAGAAGTAGTCCTGCTATACCTGCACCTGTACCCATGATGTCCCTCTTTCTTTGTTGACGGCGCTGCCGTCGCTAAGGCGATTGTGATCGCTGTCTTGAGTCGTGCTGACTTAGATCGTTTCGGGCGCCGTCGGCTCGACGATCACCCGCGTTCCCTTGACTTCAATGATGGTGATAGGGGTACCCGCCATGACCCCCATACCGTCGCGCCCCTCCGCACGCCAGCGCTCGCCGGCAATCTTGACCATTCCCGACTTGGAAAGCCCCACCGGAATATCGGCGGAAACGACGCCGGTGTGGCCGATGAGGCGATTGGCTCCAACACCAATCGGGTTGGGAGTGTTGCGTTCCATCTTCTTGGCCAGGGGCCGCAAGAGGAAAAAGGTTCCCAGAGAGACAGCAACGAACACCAAGAAACCGACCGGTACTGGGGCACCAACGAAGCTGATGACGGCGGCCACGACGGCCCCGACGGCAAAGGGAACGAGGAAGAAACCACCAATAGCGACGATCTCGCTGATAGCAAACGTGGCGGCTAGTCCGAGCCAGATGAGTCCCCAGACCGCTGGGTTATCTAAGTTATCCACGCTTTCCCTCCGCTGTCTTGTCTGGCTGCTGTTCGTTTGACCGCTGCTTCGAACGATGTTGTCTTCACAGTGACACTAGTAACGTTGGGACACCGGCGGAGGGTTCCCAAGATATTTTGAAAGCTCGGCCAAGGCCTAGCGACAGCTCGATGTCTCAGCCAGGTCGGTTACCTCACTAATCTGGGATTAGCCTGCCCGGATGGCCCGCCTCCTCAGTGTCCACGCTCATCCCGACGATGAAGCGTCCAAGGGGGCACCGACCACTGCCAAGGCGGTTGCTCAGGGGCACCAAGCCTTCCTGGTGTGTGCTACCGGCGGTGAGGCCGGTGACATCATCAACCCGGCTATGGATCGACCAGAAGTTAAGGCCGATCTGGCCGGTGTTCGGGCGCGAGAGTTAGCCGAATCGGTCAAGATCATTGGTTACCACGAGCTGATCATGCTTGGCTACCGGGATTCAGGTATGGCCGATAGTGAGGCCAACGCCGATCCCGAGTGTTTTGCCAATGCCGACGTGGACGAGGCGGCTGGCAGACTTGTGTCAATCCTGCGTCGGGTGCGCCCCCACGTGGTCATGACCTACAGCGATGACCAACAGGGCTACCGGCATCCTGATCACCTCCAGGTACATGAGGTCAGTCTTGTCGCCTTCGCTCGTTCCGGTGACCCAACCTGGTATCCCGAGGCCGGTGAGGCATGGGCTCCCCAGAAGCTCTACTACTCGATGTGGAGCCGGGCTCGAATGCTGGCCTACGACCAGGCTTACCAGAGGCTGGAGATCGAGTCTCCCTACGATCAACGATGGTTCGACCGCCCGTCGCAGGATAATCGCATTACCACCAAGATAGAGATTGCCGCCTGGCATCGAGTCCGTGCCGCCGCCTTGTTGGCCCACGCGACCCAGGTTGATCCTGGAGAAAGATTCTGGTTTGGGTTGCCGGAGGAAGAGACGGCGGCCGCCTACCCTTACGAGGACTTCATCCTGGCCCGGTCGAGCGTTGGCATGCCCGGCGACGGTGAGGTTGAGGATGACCTCTTTGCTGGTATTCAGCTCTAAGGGGGTGGGCGGACAGTCACGTACTAGGTTTGTTTGTTTCGCCGAGCAATTCGTAGGACTGTCCGGCGAAGAGCAAGCAACTGTATTGGTCGGTGCGCGTGTCGGCGCACCTCCTAGGAACTTAAGAGGCAGACATGGCAACCGCAGTCTTTGGTGAAGAATGGATCCAAGCGTTGGTCCAAGCCAGTGCTAATCGTGAGAGTACTCCGGGCCTCGACGGGATCATTGGCTTCGGAATCGGAAAGAGTATTCAGGCCACTGTCTCTATCGTGGCGGGTCGAGCGGTCGGTCCGAGCGATGAGGAGCCCGGAGCTGTTGTGCCCTTCACCGGTGCCCAACTTGTGGCCTGGAACGCTAATGAGTTGAACCTAACTGAGGCCTATACCAAGGGAGATCTGAAGGCCACCGGCCGGACCGGACATCTGTTGGCGGCGCTGGAGCTTCTGGATGATCGATCGGTGGCGGACGCATTGCCGCGGCTAGGTGCCAGCCCCAGCTAGTTGCGGCGCTGGGCCGCAAGCAGGTCGCGGTAGCTGATGAGTTCGGCTCCAGAACGACTAAGAAGGGCCCGCAACGACCAATCCCGGGAGGCCAGGTGGGCGTCGCTGGCATTGTTGGCCCAATGGGGCGAAATAGCCCTCAGTTCTCGGGTATCGACGGCGGGGGCAATATGGAACTCGGTTACTCCCGGATGGAGATCCTGGAGGGCTCCTTCGATCCCCGCCCGGGCGTTGCCTCTGAAAGGAACCGGGATAACCCGATCGGGCACCAGAATGCCTTCGTCTCTGGCAAGATGACGGCCGGGGAAACCAAGGTCGACGCAGGGATCGGGCAGACTCATCGGGAGACTGAACTCGACGGCCAGGCCCAAATAGACGTCAAACATCTCGGGTCGTGGGCACAGAGCGTCCAGGTGGGCAGCCAGGAAGCTGATATCAAACCCCCAGGCCATTGCTCGCTCGATCTGGGCCCGACACTCGCGCAGAGTCTCATCGAGGTCGGCGTGTTCCCAAAGATCCTGGGGAGTGCGGGGAAAGCCGCCGTTGCCATCGAGCAGACTTGGGGCGTGAGTGATTGGACCCCACCGGTAGCCCTCGTGTTGGGCGTTAAGGGTTAGGGCAACACCAACATCCTCCCCTCGGTACTGGGTCACAGCTTCCCGGGCCCAGGGGCAGGGAACCTGGAGAGCCGCCGAGGTGGCGATTCCGTCTCGCAGGGCTTCGTAGACGGCGATGTTGGCCGAGTTGGACGAGCCAAGCCCGTCACAAACGACCAGGACAAGTTTGGCGTCATCAGGGCGGCGAAGTAGGTCCAGGAGTTCGCTCACGATTGTGACACTACCGGGTCGGTGGTTGACGGAGGAGGAACCGTCGATCTATTCCAGCGGTTGGTCCGGGCCATCGCACGCTCCCCAAAGGCCACGTTGTTCGGCTCGGGCCTGGTTTCGAAGGTCCTCAAAGACATCGGCATATTCATCGTTTGGCGGGTAGCTGACCGCGTCGGCGTAGCCGCCTTCGATCAGCCATTGGTTGACAAAGAGATCGTCTTCATCTCGGTGGAGGTAGAGCAGTAATCGCCCGTAGCGATCGCGAGCTTCGGATCCCCGTTCGATCCTTACTAGCGAGCCTTGCGGCAGCAGCCCGGTGAGGGCGCTGGAGGCTTCGGGCCCGAAACACTGAACGGGCACGCTTTGGCTGACTGTTTCTGGGGTATCGATACCGATGAGTCTGACTCGTTCGGTTTGGCCCGCAATATCGAGGCTGAGGGTGTCACCATCAATGACGTACACCACTTCGGCGAGGAGCACGGTGTGGTCGGCGGTGTCGGGAGAGTCTGCTGACTCGGACAAGGCGCCAGACCAGATGAGCCAAGTCAGCAGGGTGAGGATGGCAATTGTGGCCGCCCGTTTCATTCTGGTAGGTATTGACGATTAGGCGGCGGCTGGGACGAGAGCATCTTCACGTACGGTAGTGACCCGATGACGGTGGAGCACTTCTCGGGCTTGGGCAAGCCCGCTTCTTCCGACGCGCTTTGTCTCTTCGTCCAGTCGCCAAACGGACTTTGTTGTTGGGAGCAGAACAAGCTGTGCGGTCTTCATGGTTCCTACTATGACCGTGGGGTGTGACAGTCCGGTTGCCGAGCGTGAGAGACAGGCCCAAATCGGGCAAGCTTGGGTTGATGTTCCCATCGGATTCCCAGTTGAGATACAACACGAGACAACCGGTGATGGCTAGCGTGTCCTGGTGGTTGAGGGATCTGTGTTCATTTTGAGTGTTGTGGCAGTCCTTGTCGGCCTGGTCCTTCTTTTTGCCCTGGTTGACCTTTCGTTGTCGCGTCGAGAGGGGGTCAAGCTTGGAGAGGTTCGTAAAGATCGGGCCATCGCCTCGGCGGTCTCCGAGATCCTCCTGGCGCGCGACAACTTCTCCAGGGTTGTCTCCCGTTACGAGATAGCCCTAGCCGCCCAAGAGCGGGTGAAATCACGATCCTTTGATGGGGGAACTCCGGCGGTCGAGAACCGGAATGTGCGCCCCCAGATCGAGGCAGACAGCTTCGACCATGACGTGCAGAGGCTGCAAGAAGAGAAGGCGTTTGCCCGCCAGCGTTTGTTGGATGCCCAACGCGATTGGGAAATGGTCCGGCCAGGGGCAGGCCCTGCCGCTGCCTCGGAGCTCTGGTTCGGGTCGGGTCTCATGCGGGCCTGGCAGCTCGGGCCGGTTGGTTTCGAGCGGCTCTACTATCGGTTCGATCATGCGATCGACACCACCTGTTGGGTGATCTATGAATCGCGACGCGTACGCTTTGGGTTTGGCCTTGGGGCCGAATCACAGTCTCTCGCTCTATTTGTGGTGTCGGCGTCCGCCGACCAGCTGGCCGACCTATCGGCCAAGGCATTTGGTGGTTCCGAAGTGGCGTTCCGGCCAGGGTTTGTTCCAATGAGGAGTTGGCGCCGGATAAGGCGGACTCCGGAGGTCAAGGCAGCGAATCGGGTTCTGCTGGGGGTGAATAGTGTTGCATCGCTCATCGAAGGGCCTTCGAACGAAGCTCGTGCGGTCGTTATGGCAGCATTCGAGGCTGAGTTGGGTGAGCCGATTACTGCAAAGACGGTTGTTCCCGCGGGGTCGGGCATGATGAGTGTCATCACGAAGGGCCCATCGGTACTTGTCGGTGCCTGGCTGGGATCATCGCCCGAACCGCTCCGCCGGGCATCATCTGATCATGGAGCTTGGCAACAACGGGTCTGAGGGTGCACTCTGTTGGCATGACTCGATACGGCATGACCATTCCCTTCAGCGGAACCCCCCTAGCGGAACACCGCGATATCTACCGTGAACTGGTTGATCTTGGTTACACCGATGTCTGGACATCTGAGGTCGATGGGGCCGATGGCTTTACCCCCTTGGCCTTGGCGGCGGCCTGGGCCCCGGAGCTGAGGTTGGGTACCGCTATCCTTCCCGCCTTCACCCGAGGCCCAGCCCTCATGGCCCAGAGTGTGGCGTCCCTAGCCGACGCCGCTCCTGGGAACTTCGTCGTTGGCCTTGGATCATCATCCAATGTGATCGTGGAGGGTTGGAACGGGATCGAATTCGACGAGCCCTATAAGCGAACCAGAGACGTGGCGCGCTTTCTCAAGGCTGCCCTCGCCGGGGACAAGGTCACCGAAACCTACGACACCTTTGAGGTGAAGGGGTTTCGCCTTAGTATCAAACCAGCACAGCAGCCACCGATTCTGATCGCCGGTCTCCGGCCCGGCATGCTGGCCATGGCCGGTCGAGAGGCCGACGGTGCGATCCTAAACTGGTTGTCAGTTGACGACGTGAACACCGTGGTCCCCATCGTGCAAGAGGCAGCAGCCAAGGCTGGCAAACTCAAGCCTGAGATTGCAGCGCGGCTTTTCGTTTGCCCCAGTAGTGACACCGAGACTGTGAGAGGGCAGGCTCGCCGCCTCATCGCCGCCTACCTAAATGTTCCCGTCTATGCCGCCTTCCACAAGTGGCTCGGGCGTGGCGAGCAGCTCGAAGGTATGTGGAGCCACTGGAAGGCTGGGGATCGCAAGGCCGCTCTGGCCGCTATTCCCGATGAGGTGGTTGACGCCTTGGTGATTCACGGTTCGCCCGATGAGTGTCGCGAACACATCGGCCGTTTCACCCAGAACGGGATTGATACCCCTGCCTTAGCCATCATGCCTTTCGCCGGCATCAATCCTCGCACTGCTATCGGAGACCTGGCGCCTGATTGATCATCATCGGCCGCCTAGGTCTTCTCTGCTGCTAGCGAGAAGATGGGATCCAGATCAGCAAGAAGTCTTCAATGGAAATGTCGGTCTTTTCAAGAGGGATCTCGACCGATTCCACTTCGCTAACCTTTTCGGTCCACTCATCGTCGATCAAGATCAGCTCCTCTGCCAATTGGGCTTCCAGCGCCTCGATATCGTCGACCTTCTCGGCCACACGATTCTCAGCTGATTCGAGCCTTGCCTTGATTGAACTAGATTGCCGTCCACCGGAGGTGGCTCGCCGGGCCGCCGAGGCCAGAGAACGTGAACTCTTGCGGCCACCGAAGAGACCGCCGAGCAGGCTGGTTCCGATATCGATCACGTTCTGAGTCTTTCGCCCCTTGGCCTGAGTCTCCAGCTCCTCCACTCGGTCCTCGGCTTTGGCCAATGCGGCGCCAAGGCGGTCGGCCTTCTTTTCCAGACTCGTTCGAATCTTCAGAGTGGCAGCGTCGGCCCCGTCTTCGGCGGCGGCCTCGCAACGCGCCGCGAATTCGTCCTCGGTCTCGCCGGGACGAGACCATAGCTTGAGCGGGATGTTGTGGATAAGGGTGACCGTTTCCCCGGTGTAGAGCTTGTCTTTCAAATCTCGCTTGGCCTTCTGGATTGCCGATGCCGACAGGTCGAACGTTGGCGAGACGTAGGCACCTCCGTTGGGGGCCGTCGTGGAGAAATCACGGTCGTCGAAATCGACGGTGATAGCGAGGTCAACGTCGATCCAGTCAGCCGAAAGGGGGATGATGGCCTCCCACTCTTGCTTGTGACGTAACTTGGATTTGGTGTCATCGAAGAGCATATTGACGCGGGCAGCCAGTGCCGGAGCCAGGCGCTTTGAACCAGGGGAGCCGTTCACTGCGTCCAGCCAGGGGGCAGAATCGTGAACGAAGCGAGAGCCAAGGGAATCGGGAGAGCCGGGGGGAGTGGCGAACTCATCGTCGGCGAGCGCCGTTGGTGACGCCGGGGTACCAGCGGTGGTTGGCGACGCCGGGGTACCAGCCGCGGTTGCTGACGCCGGGGTACCAGCCGCGGCGGTGGTGGAGGCGGGAGTGTCCTGAGCTCCAGGGGCTGGACTTGCGGGGCTGGCTTCTCCGAGGACAGCCTGGCGCCTTGGGTCCATCAATTCGCCGATCTGGGATCGAGTTA
>VAPK010865400.1_pt1 | contig 17597 bp, 13 predicted proteins | sample 3395031 | NCBI WGS metagenome assembly VAPK01 (sample SAMN08290443, study PRJNA428436) | hydrothermal vent metagenome | isolation source: Deep-sea hydrothermal vent chimney 1 | place: Pacific Ocean: Juan De Fuca Ridge
CCGCGATAGCTTGAAATAGTGGAAATACCCATTTTAGAGGTGATTTTGTACAGGCCCTTGTTAATGCCTTTGCGGTACTGAGAATCCAGCTTGCAGGCATTTTTTTCGATAATTTCGCCCGAACGAACCAGATCACGAATGACTTCATAGGCCAGGTAGGGATGAATGGCGGTGGCACCGTAGCCAATTAAGGTCGCGAAATGATGCGGGTCGCGGACGCTGCCGGATTCCACCACGATATTGGCATCACAGCGCAGACCTTCGGCAATCAGGCGGTGATGAATCGCGCCGGTGGCGAGCAGGGCATGTACCGGCAGGTTGTCAGTTTTGATATCAATATCGCTGAGTACCAGTACCACGATGCCTGCATTCACCGCCGCCACGGCCTCATCGCAAATAGCATGCAAACTGGCTTCCAGGGTCTGGCTCAGAGGCCGGTTTAGATTAATCCGCTGGTTGGCATAGTCCGGGTTTTCATCACCCAGTGCCAGTAACTGCCTGAACTTGCTGGTAGACAGTACCGGTGATTCGATCAGCAGACGGTCGGCGTGCTCCGGGGTTTCCTCGAACATATTGCGTTCACGGCCAAAACAGGTTTCCAGTGACATCACCACCTGCTCACGAATGGGATCAATGGGAGGATTGGTGACCTGGGCGAACTGCTGGCGGAAATAATCGTAAGCTGAGCGTAACTGGCGTGAGAGTACCGGGAAAGGGGTGTCATCGCCCATGGAGCCAATGGCTTCCATCCCATTTTCAGCCAGAGGCCGGATTACCTGATCACGCTCTTCGAAGCTGACCTGAAATAATTTTTGATAGGTTTTGGTCTGTTCGGCAGAGAGCAGACTGGTGCAGTTTTCTTCTGAAAGTTTTGATTTCAGGCGCAGGGAACGATTACAGATCCAGTCCTTATAGGGCTGGGCGGTTTTCAGGCGGGTGTCGATGTCTTCGGGCATTAACAGCTCACCGGTTTCGGTGTCCACGGCGATCATTTGTCCGGGTTTCAGGCGACCTTTGCTGACCACCTCTTCCGGGCTGTAATCATAGACTCCGATTTCAGAGGCCAGGGTGATGTGGCGATCTTTGGTGATCACCCACCGTGCCGGGCGCAGACCGTTCCTATCCATAGAACAGGCGGCATAACGGCCGTCGGTCATGACGATACCGGCGGGGCCGTCCCAGGATTCCATGTGCATGGAGTTGTATTCATAGAATGCGCGCAGATCGGCATCCATGGTTTCCACATTCTGCCAGGCCGGGGGAATCAGCAGACGCATGGCCCGGAAAATATCCATGCCACCGGCGAGCAGGGCCTCGAGCATATTGTCGAGACTGTTGGAATCGGAGCCGCTCATGGAGACTAGCGGCCGCACATCTTCCATGGGGATATGTGGGGACTCAAATTTATGGCCGCGGGCCACCGACCAGTTGCGGTTACCCTGAATGGTGTTGATTTCACCGTTATGGGCCAGATAGCGGAAGGGTTGAGCCAGTCGCCACTGAGGCCAGGTATTGGTGGAAAAACGCTGGTGGAAGATGGCGGTAGCCGATTCCATTTTCGGATTATTCAGATCCTGATAGAACACCGGCAGGTTTTCCGGCATCACCAGTCCCTTGAAGGAAATGACCGAAGACGAAAGGCTGGGAACGTAGAACATCTCGTCATTCTGTTCGATGATTTTTTCGCTGCGGCGACGGGCAATATAGAGGTGTCGCTCAAAGTCTATCTGATCCATAGCCTCGGTGGCATTGACGAAAACCTGTTCGATTTGCGGCAGGGTTTTCAGTGCTTCCTCGCCACAGGCCTGGGTGTCGGTGGGCACTACCCGCCAGCCCTGTACATCCAGTCCTTCTTTTTTCAGTTCGCTGACCAGAGTTTGTCGAGCCGAGTCAGCCAGCGTAGTTTCAGTGTTCAGGAAGACCATGCCCACAGCATAGAGTGGTTGTAGGGTAAAGCCCTGTTCTTTGGCGGCGGCTTGCAGAAAGCCATCCGGTTTTTTCAGTAACAGGCCACAACCGTCACCGGTTTTACCGTCGGCGGCGACCGCACCACGGTGGGTCAGACGAGCCAGTGCGCCAATGGCGGTTTCCAGCAGCCAGTGGCTGGGCTTACCGTCCATCTGGGCGATTAGACCAAAACCACAATTTTCCCGTTCAAACTCGGGACGGTAGAGACTGTTTTCTAGTTTGGGCTGTGTACTCACTCGATTTTAAACCTTACTTTTATTTACGCCAACTACAGGCAAAACGGCCAAGCAGTATACCGATCTGGCCGCCATGCATCAATCTCCCAACAGCCTTTAACCTTGTGTTTTGAGGGTGTAATGTGGGGTTGCCGCCACGGATAATGCCCGTTTTGCAGTCTGCTCCCGGCATGTAAAGTTCGGCATTCAAGGGTAAGTTGTTGGGCTTCATAAAAACCATTCAGCCCAACCTACGCGCTCTATCTGGTTAAATACTTATTGAAGCTCAGCGTGAATGCTGGCAAAGGTGCGTGGCCAGGGCTGAGTTTTGCGCAGGCTTTGCGGCAGGCTGGAGATGGTGGCGCGGGCTTTGGCCCGATCAGGATAGCTATTGTAGACCAATACATACCAGGGGCGCTGGTTGCGGGTGGTGCGGTAGTAGACGACTTTGCCGCTGAGTTTGTGTTTCTGGATGAAACGCTGGATACCGGCCTCGGTCTGTCCGCCCAGTAATTGCAGGGTGTAGTGGCTGGGATCCTGGCTCCAGAGCCAGGCGGCATTGGTGGTTTTGTTGCTGTTGCGTGGCGGTGCCGTATTTTTATTAATACTTGCCACCGGCGGGGTGATGGTTTGCTGTTTGATTGTTTTTTGAATGTCCGCAAAGGGACGAATCCAGGGTTTGATCCGAGGAATATTTTTTGTGATTTCAGCCACGGCTTTTTCGGCTTTGCTGCGATCGGTATAACGACCCTGTACCAGTACATACCAGGGTTGATCATTTCTCAGATAGGCAAACCAGGCGATGTCCTGCTCTAATTTATTTTGTTTTACAAAATTTTCCAGCCGCTGTTTCTGCTGGCTGCCTAGCAGTTGCAGGGTGAAATATTTTGGCGTTTGTTTTTTGATCCAGTTTTCACCCTTGAGACCGTGACGCTTAATTGTTGGGCTTGAGGTGGTGGCTGATTTTTCTTTTGTTGCGGTGGCGGTGATCACGGTAAAGCGGGCTTTGGTTTTTTGGCTGCTGAGGGGATCGCTGAGTTTGATGATCCAGTTGTCGGGTTTGCGGCCAACAGTAATGAATAATTCCATTTCATTCGGACTGATGATGTTGACCTGCGTGGATGACAGCATTTTTTTGCCGCCGGTCCAGAATACGGTGACTTTCATTTCTTTACTGAAGTGTTCGCCGAGGATGGCTATTGTTTGTGGCTTGCGACTGGTCTTGACGGGATCGGGGCTGATGTCAGAAATTAGCAGGCCGGTTGCCTGGGGGGCGGGTTCTGCAACTGCGGCGGTGGTAGCTTCAGGCTCAGGTATGTTTGTTGTATCCGTTTCTGGGTTAAGCCTTGATTTTGCTATTTCGTGGTTGGCATCTGTTTTTTCCGCCAGTGGTGTTGCTACTTCCGATAGTAGTGGGCTGACTGCCTGAATATCCTCCGGTATGAGATCAGGGACGGGAGCCGTAGGGACAGGCTCAGGTTTTGCTGTTGGCATTTCCTGCACATCTGGACTTTCAGCATTGGCAAGCGGAGTGCCGATTTCAGGTACTGGCAGGGGCCGGGTGAGAGTTTCCGATGTCAGTGCCTGATCGTGCTCCGGTTCGAATAGTGTGTTGATCGTATCCTGGTAGATCAGACCCAGACTGATGCTGATAATTAATAGCGTGGCAAGCGTTAACTGCCAGAGTTTAAACCGCTGTCCTATCTGAGTTAGCCCGGCAGGAAACTTAAGGCTGGGAAATTTAAATTTAGAGTGGGACTTGATTTTTGGAGTGTGAAAATCTTTGACCGCCTGATCCAGTTTGTCGCCATTGAGAATCAAATGGGCGCACTCATTAATCCGTGCAGGAATGCCGTCGGAGTTGCGAAAAATTTTATGCAACTCTTTGTCACTGTAGGGTAGCTTGCCCTGCAGTCCAGCGGTGTGCAGACGATGACGGATGTAACCCACCGTCTGTTCTTCATCGAGGGGCGGAATTTCCATACTGTGGGTGACGCGTTCCCGCAGTCCGCGAATGGCCGGACTTTGTAGCATGGTTTCAATTTGAGGATCACTGAAAAGAATGATACGTAGCAGATTACCGTCACTGGCTTCGGCGTCGGCCAGATTAAACAGCGTTTCCAGGGCGGCCTGAGGCAGCACATGGGCATCATCAATGACCAGTAAGGGTGTTTTATCTTTGTGGTGCAGATCGGCAAGGTGGTAATAGAGTGCGTTCTGCAGAGCACCGGGATCATTGTCCTTAATTGTTAGTCCGAAGCCATGGGCAATTGCCTGCAATAAAGTATCGGCATCCATCATCGGGCTGGCATTAACCTGACTGACCAGAGTGTCCTCATCGGTGTTGAGAACAAAGCGCTGCAATAGGCTGGTTTTCCCCATGCCTTTGGGAGCGGTGATGATCAGTAGTAGTTCGCTGTAGCGGGTGAGATGCTCAAGCATGTTGAGGCGTTGCAGACGCTCGGCATCAAGATAGACAAAGCGATCTTCGTGCTGGTTTGAGAAGGGGGCGGTGCTGAGGCCGAAGCGTTCGACGTAATGTGGCACCGGATTGTCGATTGAATCATTTCCAGTTTGCGAGTTGTCGTAGACGCTCATTTCAGGTGTTCCTGTCCCTGTATGAAGACTACTTTATACCCGCGTGCGAGCTGCTTGTCACGTATTTGCATAAGTGCGTTCTGGGCATCTCCCTGATCGTTAAAATGTTCTCGTTTAAGTCGTCCACCGGCACCCTGCTGTCCCCATTCACGTACCACGGCCCAGCCGCCGAGCAGGTCCTTTTCCAGAATCAGCTGGTAATATCGTGGGGGCTTATTTTCCATGAAGCCTGTTTGCATGTAGATGCGCATGGGAGTTAAGGGACGAGTAACAAGGGACGAGTGACGAGGAAAACTGGGTTACGCATAATTTATAATTTCCACAGCTATTTCAGGATGGTTTGTGAATATAAGTTTCGGAAGTTCATGGTTTGTTGATTGGGTTTGAAGCCATTGGGCAAATGCTGTTCCTCGTCACTTGTAACTCGTTCCTTGTCCCAGTTTTCACGTCAACTCCTCCGGATCAAAAATACGCTGGTGTTCGCTGATGGCGTAGCGATCTGTCATCCCGGCCACATAGTCGGCGACGGTACGAGCACGGCCGTGGTCTCCGGATTCACGTTCAGCTTGCTGAATATTTTTCTGGTGTTCGGGTTTGAGCAGACGGGGATCCTCCATGAAGGCATTGAACAGGGCTTGAATAATGCGGCTGGCTTTGGCTGACATGCGGTGTACACGATAATGCTGGTAGAGTTGCTGACGCAGAAACTGTTTTAATTCCAGGTTAGCGGTTTGCATTTCTGCGCTGAAATTGATCAGCGTGGTTTCATATTGGCGTACGGCTTCAATATCAGCTGGAGCCGATATTTTCAATGCTTCCTGACTGGTTTCTACCAGGTCGACTACCTGACGGTTGATCATGCGCCGAATGATTTCGTACACCAGTTGTCGGCCATTGAGCTGTTGGTAGCGGGCGTTGACCTCATCATATTGATCGCGGAATAGACGAATATCGATTAGCTGTTCAATTTTAATCAGGCCGGATCGCAGACCGTCATCGACATCATGGTTGTTATAGGCAATTTCATCGGCCAGATTCACCACCTGGGCTTCCAGTGACGGCTGGGTTTTATGAATAAAGCGTTGACCGATGTCGCCAAGTTGCTCAGCATTTTTCAGTGAGCAGTGTTTGAGTATGCCTTCGCGTGATTCGAAGGTGAGGTTAAGACCGCGAAATTCGGCATAACGCTCTTCCAGTTCATCCACGGTACGCAGTGATTGCAGGTTATGTTCAAAGCCACCGTAATTTTGCATGCAGTGGTTGAGGGCTTCCTGACCGGCATGGCCGAAGGGGGTGTGGCCGAGATCATGGGCCAGGGCGATGGTTTCGCATAGTTCTTCATTGAGGTTGAGAATGCGGGAAATGGTACGGGAAAGCTGGGCGACTTCGATGGAGTGGGTGAGGCGGGTGCGGAACATATCACCTTCGTGGTTAACGAAGACCTGGGTTTTGTATTCGAGCCGGCGGAAGGCAGCAGAGTGAATGATGCGATCCCGATCCCGTTGAAACTGACTGCGGTAGGCCGGGATGTCCTCATGAAAGCGTCGCCCGTGAGAGTTTTTATCATCAGCCGCATAGGGTGCAAGCTTTAGCATTGATTATTCCTGTTCATCATCATTGGCGCGGTGGGCTTCGATAGTCTGTTTCAGTTTGGTGGGATCAAATTTATCGGTGATAAAAGCATCGGCCAGTGCTCGGTAGAGCACCAGATTAATTTTTCCGGCCTGGACTTTTTTGTCAATGGACATTAGTTCCATGAAACGCGAGTAGTGCATGCTGGCGGGGGCACGGGTTGGCAGGTTGGCGCGATCGATGAGATCTTCAACGCGCTTCACATCCTTTTCGCTGAGCCAGCCTTCACGCATGGATAAGTCAGCGGCCATGAGCATGCCCACGGCAACCGCTTCGCCATGTAGCCAGTTGCCATAACCGGTGCCGGTTTCGATAGCATGACCAAATGTATGGCCAAGATTAAGTAGCGCGCGGATACCGCTTTCCTTTTCATCGGCGGCGACGATATCGGCTTTGCTCTGGCAGGAGGTTTCAATCGCTTCAGAAATATAGTTGGGATCACGGCTCAATAGCTTGTCCATGTGTCGTTCTAGCCAGTCAGTAAAATCACCTTTTTGAATCAGGCCGTATTTAATGACTTCGGCCAGCCCGGCGCTGAGTTGCCGATCATCGAGTGTTTCCAGAGTATCGGTATCAATGATGACCGCCTGGGGCTGATGGAAAGCACCGATCATATTTTTACCCAGGGCATGATTGACCCCGGTTTTACCGCCCACTGAGGAATCGACCTGTGCCAATAGCGTGGTGGGGATTTGAATAAAGGCTACCCCACGTTGATATGATGCGGCGGCAAATCCGGTCATATCACCGACCACGCCGCCGCCAAGTGCCACCAGCGTACAGTGTCGATCAAAGCGGTGAGTGAGCAGGCTTTCAAAAATCATGTCCAGGGTTTGCAGATTTTTATACTGTTCGCCATCCGGCAGGATGACGGACTGACATTGGTAGTCGCTAAAGGCGGCCTGTGTTTTTTGAATATACAGGGGTGCAACGGTTTCGTTGCTGACGATCATCACCTGAGTGCCGGTTACCGCCGTGTCGATCAGATCTTTTCGGCCGAGCAGATTGCGGCCGATATGAATGGGGTAACTGCGCGTGCCCAGCTCAACGTGAAGGGTTTTCATGGTTTGCCTGTTAGTGTTTGCGGATGAGGAAAGTATAAAAGATTATGCATCAATATTCAGCTTATCCGCCTGAATCTCTTTGTTATAGATAAGGCTGTAGGTGCGGTTTCAGCCGTACGGCCATTTGCACAGGGACGGTAGAGTACCTGGCTGTGGCAGGGTTTATTGCTCGATATCTTTAAGCGCGGTAATAATTTGATTAACCGTGTGGTTAATGCTTTGCCGATCGGTGTTCATGGTGAGGTGTGCGGTTTGCAGGTAAAGCGGTTCACGGATGGCCTTCAACTCCTCGAATTTTTTACGCGGGTTGTCGGTTTGTAGCAGGGGCCGGTTACGATCGTGGTGGGTACGCTGTAGTAGCTGTTCGATACTTGCCTGTAAATAGATCACCGTGCCGCGATCATGTAAGTGCTGGCGGTTTTTCTGTTTGAGGACTGCGCCGCCACCTGTTGCGAGCACCAGCTGATCCTGCTGGCTAAGATCGTTTATGACGCTCATTTCCCGTTGGCGAAACCCCTCCTCGCCTTCGAGATCAAAAATAAGCGGAATATTTGCACCCGTCCGGGCTTCAATTTCATGATCGCTGTCGACAAAATCCATGCCCAGGATTTTGGCGAGTTGCCGGCCAATGGTAGTTTTACCTGCTCCCATGGGGCCGATAAGAAATATGCGTTGTGCCGATTTCATGAGAAGTAAGGGATGGGATCTGCTCCGGCGCTCAGACCGGAGCAATAAGATTTAGAGAGTAACGCTGTCCTGCAGAATTTTCGGGGTAATGAAAATCAGCAATTCTTTTTTATCGTCGACTTCGACGGTGTTACGGAAGAGGACTCCAAGGATGGGCAGGTCACCGAAAAACGGGACCCTGTTAATGGTTTTACTCTTGGTCTGTTCATAAATACCACCAAGTACCACGGTCTCTCCATTGTTAACCAGTATTTCAGTTTGCACGCTCTGGGTATTAATAGGTGGTACGCCATCTACCAGGTTACCAAAGTCAGGCTGATCTTTGCGTACATCCAGGGTCATGATGATGCGACTATCCGGGGTGATCTGCGGGGTTACTTTTAACTCCAGTACCGCCTTTTTGAAGGCCACGGTGGCGGCACCACTGGAGCTGGCCTGGCGATAGGGAATTTCCTGACCGGCAGTAATGGTGGCTTCCTGCTGGTTCGAGGTGATTACTCGTGGGCTGGACACGGTTTCTGACGAGCCTTCCAGTTGCGCGGCGGAAAGCTCCAGGTTGATCAGGGTGTTGAAGGGTAGCCGTGCCAGAGCCAGGCCAATGCTGCCGGCACTGGCGCTGGCAACAGGTAAATCTACGTTCCACTGATCGCTCAACTCAAGGTCATCGCCGTTGAGCATTTGTGTGGTTGCTTCGCTAGAACCGGATAAAGCCCGGGTACGACCATCGGTGCCGGTATAATTACGATTCACACCAAAGCGTACCCCGAGCTCTAGTTTGAAGTTGGTGCTGGCAAGGACGATGCGAGATTCAATCAGAACCTGTCGAACAGGGACATCCAGTTCTTCTACCATTTCCAGAATTGCGTCAATGTGTTCCGAGGTATCCTGAACCAGCAGTTTATTGGTGCGCTCATCGACCGTTACGGTGCCACGGGTGGATAGCAGAGAAGTATCTTTTTGGCTGAAAAGCTCAGCCAGGTCAGCTGCTTTGGCATAGTTGATCTGGATCGTTTCAGACTCGATAGGCGCTAATTCTATAATTTGTTTAGTGGCTTCCAGCTCCAGTTTTTCACGTGCCGTGATTTCTTCAGAGGGGGCAACCAGCATCACGTTACCGGTCTGACGTTTGGCCAGGCCCTTGGTTTTCAGGACGATATCCAGAGCCTGATCCCAGGGGACGTTCTTTAGACGCAGGGTGAGGTTGCCTGAAACGGTATCACTGGTAACCATGTTGATGCCGGTAAAATCAGCCAGTAATTGCAGTACTGCGCGGACTTCAATGTTCTGGAAGTTGAGGGATAAACGCTCGCCGGTATAGCCGAACTGACGCTTTTTCCGCTTGCCTTCTGCTTCCTTAATAATAGGTTTGATGTCGATAGTTAGTTTTTCATCGGCCTGGTAGGCGATGTGGTCAAACTGGCCACTGGCACTGATGATCAGACGGACGTCGTTGCCGTGGTTGAAGGCATCCACTGTTTTTACCGGTGTGGCAAAGTCAATCACATCCATGCGGCGTTCCAGATCCTCAGACAGTGCGCTGTTCTTAAGCGTGACCTGAATTTCTGAGCCACGTTTTTTCATATCCACGGCGGTATTTGGATCAGCTAGAGTAATGACTACACGGCCTTCCCCTTTTTCACCCCGACGAAAGTCGACATTAAGGATGTTGGCCGAGGTGACATTTTGTGAGCTCAAGGTTAGGCCGCCGGTAGAATTCCCCTTGCTGCTGAATGAGGAAAATGAATTATCGTTAAGGGTAATAATGACATGTCTGCCTTCTACGGCGGTGTTATAACCCACCAGTTTAGAGAGGTTGATGACGACACGGGTACGATCACCTGCTGTGACGGCGGTAATACTGCGGGCAACACCGACACCAATAGGTGTGATTTTTGCCGGTAGATTGACGGTGGTTGCAGGAAAATCAAAGGCAATACGGGCGGGATCGTCAATGGTAAAGCTGGCTGGTTCGATGACATCCTGAGTCATGCTTAAGCGGATTTGAATTTTATCCCCTGGCAGCGTGCTATAGGTTATGTTGTTAAGTTCGTTAGTTGCCGCCTGTGATCCACTGGAAAATGATGTCAGCAGTGCTAGCAGCATAATTGGCCAGAGTCGCTGGCGGGTCTGGGTTGTTTTATTTTTCATAGTTAAATTCATGTGTTGCTACCCCATCAGGCATCATTCAGTCAGTTGCAGGGAGACTTCGCGGTCTACCCAGCCTCCCGTACCATTCGGTATGATTTCTTTAATTTCTATAGTGGTTTCTGAAATCGACATGATTTCGCCAAAATTTTGTCCAAGGTGATTCCCAGGCTGTACGCGGTAAACCGTGTCATCCGGAGCGGCAATCAAAGCCCAACGTTTGCCCTTGCGTTCAAGGTTACCGACAAAGACGAGTGAGTCCAGCGGGAATTGTTCCATCGCTTCACGTTTGCGGTTGCTATCTGGGCGCAGGCCATCATCTGCAGTAGGAGCCTGCTCCTCTTCTTCGACCACAAAGGGTGAGAAAGGATCGCGTAGACTAGCAGGATCATAAGCAAAAGATTCATAAGGTTTAATTTCCGGCAGGCCTTTGATACGACCTTGCTGACGGGATTTAACTTCACTGATATATGATGAGAGATCTTCATGTTGATCTCCGCTACAGGCGACAAGTAACAGTAAGGCACATATCTGCACGATACTGATAATGCCCTTCGCCTGTTTGTGTAAATTCAACATATGCATACGATCCTGTCAGATAACTTACTTATCTTCTCTGTCCTTTACGTTTTTTGTTATTGGCTGCTCGCAGTTGTGCGATTTCATTTTCATCGAGATAACGATAGGTCTTGGCAATGACACGCATAGTCATATTTTTCTTGTCGTTTTTATTCTTTATTTTTTTTATGGAAATATTATGCAGCGTTACAATGCGTGGCAGTGCGGCAATACCACTGACAAAGCGGCCAAAGCGGTGATAATCTCCACTCATTTCCATTTCAATTGGGAATTCAGCATAAAAATCTTTCTGGACTTCTTTATTTGGTTTGAATAATTTGAAATCAATGCCACTGGCCAGGCCGGTCTGGGATATATCAACCAGTAGATCATCAATTTCCGTCTTGCTGGGTAGCTGCCGCAGCATGGTACCAAAAGACTGTTCCATTTCTTTCATTTGTAATTTATAGGCGTCCAGATTAGCGGCCTTTTTCCATTTAGTTTCAAAGTCCTGTTTGAGTTGTAGCTCCTGCGTTGCGGCTCGGCCAAGATTCTCTTGTTGGGCCTGGATGTCGAGGAAGTATCCCAGAACCAGAACCAGAATACAGACTACGACAATGACACCGGCTTTGAGCGGTAGGGGCCAACTGCCAATGGCATTGATATCAAGGTCATTCAGATCGAGATTGATATCTTTCATGACTTGTTCTCGGCCGACTTAGTAACCTGTATCAGGTGTAGGGTAAATTCACGTGAATCATCATCTTCTTTACTGTCCAGTTTGATGACATCCAGAATGGGCTTGTCCAGCCAGTCGGATGCTTCGATGTTACGCATGAAGGCGGAGACGCGGGCATTAGATTGAGCAAGGCCTACAATGGTGATAGCTTTGCCTTTTTGGTCGATTTTTCTTAAGTACAATCCCTGAGGTAGAATGCGGGCAATCTCATCAAACAGGTGTACGATTTCGGGGCGGTTGCCCTGTAATTGTTGAATAACGGAAATGCGTGCTTGCAGGCTTTGCTTGTCACTCTCAAGTTTTTCGATTTCCTTGATTTGAGCGTCGACATCCGCAATTTGAGCCGTGAGAAATTGATTGCGCTGATTCTGGGTGCTAATCATATTGGCGTACTGTATATGCACAACCGTAATAATTAGTCCCATTAAGACAACAGATAGCCCCATGATCGTGAGAAACTGACGCTGTTGTTCTTTGCGTAGTTCTTCGCGCCAGGGCAGGAGATTAATGCGAGCCATTAGTCAAAACTCCTCATTGCCAGGCCACAGGCTATCATTAACGCGGGTGCGTCATTGCTGAGACTTTGTGCCTTGACTCTGGAGGCCAGGGTCATATTGGTGAAGGGATTAGCAACCGAAGTATGCACGCCCAGCTTATTGGCGATGAGTTCGTCGATCCCGAGAATCATGGCGCTGCCACCGGCGAGAACGATATGATCAACACTATTATATTGACTCGAGGAGAAGAAAAACTGCAGCGAGCGGCTGACCTGTTGTGCCATGGCGTCTTTAAAGGGCTCCAGCACTTCGGGTACATAGTTATCCGGTAGTCCACCCTGACGTTTGGCCATGCCGGCTTCTTCATAAGACAGGCCGTAGCGGCGCTGAATTTCTTCGGTAAGTTGTTTGCCACCAAATACCTGCTCACGGGTATAGATGGTTTTCAGATCGTGCATCACATTGAGGGTGGTCATGGTTGCGCCCACATCAATAACGGCAATGGTTTGATCGATGCCCTGCTCCGGCAGTTGCGCGGCGAGCATGGCAAATGAATTTTCGATTGCGTAGGCTTCGACATCAATAATTTTAGCTTTTAGTCCCGCAAGTTCAATCGCGGCGATACGCACATCGACATTTTCACTACGCGAGGCGGCCAGTAACACATCGACCCGTTCAGGATCATTTTCAGTTGGCCCCAGTAGCTCAAAGTCGAGATTAACTTCTTCCAGTGGATAAGGTATGTATTGATCGGCTTCCAGTTCGATCTGTTGTTCCATGTCATCTTCCGTGAGTGTCGCGGGCATAGAGATGGTTTTGGTAATTACAGCGGAACCGGCCACCGCTGCAGCGGCAAATTTATTGCGGCTGCCCGAGCGTTTCACCGCGCGTTTGATCGCTTCACCCACGGCTTCAACATCCGAAATATTTTTTTCAATGACCGAATTCGGAGGCAGGGGTTCGACCGCGTAACTTTCGACGCGCAGACGATCGCCATGCTTGCCCAGCTCGAGCAATTTGATGGCGGTGGAACTGATATCCAGCCCTAGAACCGGCGGCTTTTTTGATTTGAAGAGCTCGGCAAAACCCATTTTCTTCTTTAATACCTTGGGGTTAGAGAAACTATATCCATAATTACATTAGGTTTCAGACACAACTATAGGACAACGTATGAATAATTACAAATACAAAAAATAAACTAGTTAACTTATGTGCCACTTCTAACATAGTGTTCATGCTGTTGAAGCGATATACTTCCTATCGGGCGAGACCACAGGAATCTTTACTTTTATCAATCATATGAGACCGATTATTAAGAAATTTGTCACACTTTGCCTTGCATCGGTTCTCACTCTGACTCTTCTGGGGACGATTGGGGGTATGGGGGCTTATATTTATATTACTCCCAGGCTACCGGAAATCAGCACTTTAAAAGATGTGCAGCTGCAGGTTCCTCTGCGAGTTTTTGCTCGCAACGGAGAGATGATCGCTGAATTTGGTGAAATGAAGCGTACGCCTCTTAAATATGAAGAATTCCCCGAAAGCCTGATACATGCCGTCCTTGCGGCAGAAGATGATCGCTTTTTTGAGCATCCCGGGGTGGACTATCAGGGCATATTACGGGCAGCCTGGTTGCTGGTGCGCACAGGTGAACGGTCGCAGGGTGGCAGTACCATCACTATGCAGGTGGCGCGGAATTTTTTTCTGAGTCGGGAGAAAACCTTTCTGCGTAAGATCAATGAAATTTTTCTGGCGCTAAAAATTGAAGGTGAATTAAGTAAGGAAGATATTCTTGCACTTTACTTAAATAAAATTTATCTGGGTAAGCGTTCCTACGGTTTTGCTGCTGCCGCCCAGGTTTATTATGGGAAGCCGTTAGCCGAGCTGGATCTATCGGAAATTGCGATGGTGGCTGGGTTGCCCAAAGCCCCTTCAAGTTACAACCCCGTCGTTGCTCCTGAGCGTGCCCGTATTCGCCGGGATTATGTGCTGAGACGTATGCTGACCCTGGGGTACATAATTAAAAGTGATTTCGATACAGCCATTCAGGTTGAGGTGCATGCCGGGGTGCATGGGCAGAATATCGAGGTGGAGGCACCGTATGTTGCTGAAATGGTGCGTAATAAAATGTTCAACCGTTATGGTGAAGCGACTTATACCAGCGGTTTTGAAGTCTACACTACGATTGATGCAGGTTTGCAGAGAGCGGCCAACCGGGCATTGCGCGATGATCTGCTGGCTTATGAGCGGCGGCATGGCTATCGGGGTGTGATTAAGCATGTTGATCTGTTTGCGCTTGATGATGAAGCCGATGAGTTATCGGCATGGGCTGATTTGCTGCAGGAGGTAAAGCCGGTGGGTCACTTGCTGCCGGCACTGATCATCAGTGTGGGTGATGAAACCGCTTATGCCTTTACCCGAGATGGACGTTTGGCGTATCTGGGTTGGGAGCAAATTAAATGGGCCCGCCGAGTCATCGATGAAAATCATCTGGGAAGAGAGCTTAAGTCTGCAGGGGAAGCCTTGAAAATTGGTGATGTGGTCTACCTGGCAGCTGCCGAGAAAGGCTGTCACTGGTTGGCACAGATTCCCCGAGTCGCTGGTGCGCTGGTTTCACTGCAACCGCAGGATGGTGCAACCGACGCTCTGGTTGGCGGTTTTGATTATTACCAAAGCAAATTTAACCGGGTGATTCAGGCACAACGTCAGCCGGGCTCCAGCTTCAAACCCTTCGTTTATACCGCTGCGCTGGATAAAGGATATACGCCTGCCAGCATCATCAACGATGCCCCCGTGGTCTTCGATGCTCCCGGTCTTGAGGATACCTGGCGGCCTGAAAATTACAGTGGCCGTTTTTATGGGCCAACCCGTTTGCGTCAGGCGCTGGTGAAATCGCGTAATCTGGTTTCCATCCGTTTGTTGCGGGACATCGGTATCGGTTATACCACGCGATACGCCGCACGCTTTGGCTTTAAGCCTAAAAATCTTCCACGGGATTTATCCCTGGCGCTGGGCAGCGGCATTATCACTCCTTATGAACTGGCAACGGCTTATGCTGTATTCGCCAATGGCGGTTATAAAGTGAAACCCTATATTATTGATTATATCAGCCGGGATCGGCAGTTGGTGGACATGACTTATCCATTGCGGGTTTGTCGTAAATGTGATGCTGAAGCTAAATTAGAAGCTGAAGAAAAAGTGGCGCAAAAATTACAACAGGACTCAGCGGCCGTGGAGCTTGCTGCAGGCCGTAAGGTAGCACCTTCTAAATCAGAAGAGCCATGGATGTTACCTGAAGAGTATGCCGAATTAGATGCACAGGCGTGGCTGCAAATTCGACAGGGGCCACGTCTGCCTCATCGGGCAAAACGGGTGCTGACTGAACAGACCGCCTATTTGATTAATACCATGCTTCGGGATGTGATCCGTAAAGGCACCGGGCGTCGGGCACTGGTGCTCAAGCGCAAGGATCTTGGCGGTAAGACCGGCACCACGAACGATCAGCGTGATGCCTGGTTTACCGGTTTTAACGGGCAGGTGGCCACGATCGCCTGGGTAGGCTTTGATACCCCGCAGCCATTGGGCGATCATGAAACCGGTGCGCGTGCAGCCCTACCCATGTGGATAAGTTATATGCGTGCTGCTTTGCAGGGTCGTCCGGAAACTCTGTTGGAACAGCCGAGTGGTATCGTATCGGTACGCATTGATCCGGAAACCGGTGAACTGGCTAATGCCAATCAGAGTGATGCCATATTTGAATATTTTCGCAGTGAAAATGTGCCGAAGCGAGAGATGGGCGATCAGCCCGCAGATGGCCCGGCAGCCACGGATTCTGATATTACCGAACAGCTTTTTTAGTGTTTCAATATGAGTCTCGGCTTGACAGAATAGCGGCTCAGGCTATTACTTAAATAAGTTATAGCGATGCATTTGATTAGCCGGTAAGCAGGGATGCCAAAAATAGATTATCAAGTCACTGTTATTCCGTTAATGTTATATCCCTTTGGCAGAGGATGCTTAATGGCGCAGCCGTTTTGCAAGTAAATAATATTTCTAATGTGCGGACAGGATCATGAGCAGCCGAAATATGAAGGCCCAGCAAATGCGTTTGCGTCTGGCACAGGAAGCCGCACAAATACTGTTGCAGAGTGGAAGCCGTGATTATTATGCCGCCAAGCAAAAAGCGGCGGTACATCTGGGTGCTGTAGACACACGCAATATGCCCAGTAATACTGAAATTGAATCAGCATTGCAGGAGTATCAGCGAATTTTTCGAGCCGATAGCCAGCCGGCTGAATTGCACCGTTTACGCAAGGCAGCCCTGCATGCTATGCAGTTTTTCAAAGATTTCAAACCACGTCTGGTCGGTAGTGTGTTACGGGGGACGGCGGATAAACACTCAGCTGTGAGCCTGCATATTGTTGCGGCCACCGTTGAAGATGTGGATCTTTTTTTGATGCACTACAACATACCTTTTGAAATTGGTGAGAAGCGAGTACGGTTTCAGGCTGAGCAGGTACAGAGTCTTCCGGTATATCGATTTGTTGCGGATGATGCCCCGATTGAAGTGGTGATATTTCCTCTGGATGGCCCCCGTCAGCCGCCCTTGAGTCCACTGGATAGCAAGCCCATGCAGCGAGCCGATATTCATAAACTTGAAAAGCTATTGCAGGAAGAGCAGGGTAGCGCCGCGTTATAAATTATCAGCTGAGTTCATTCAGACTGAATAAATAAAATAAAAACAGGGAAAGGATATGTTTCCAAGTACAATTTCATCATACGTTCTGCTCATCGCCAAAGCTGTTGAAGAAGAGGGTTATGACAGTGAAGAATTATTTCGCAGTCTGGACATGGATCCGGCAGGCTTGAGTGATCCTAATATGCGCTACTCGTTTGACTCGGTGCAAAATCTATGGATTGCTGCCGCAAAGCTAACGAAAGACGACTGTTTTGGTTTGAAGGCAGCACAGCAGTGGCATCCGACCACACTGCATGCATTGGGCTATGCCTGGTTTGCCAGTGATTCACTCAAAGATGCGCTGGAACGGATGGTGCGATATATCCGCATGGTGAGCACAGCGGCAAAAGCCCGGCTTGATGAAGACGAACAGGGTTATCGTTTTATTCTGGAATATGAGGCGAAGGTACTGAATTTCGAACCGGTTGCGGCTGCGGTTGAGGCGGCCATGGCCATTCTGGTGAGTATGTGTCGTCTCAGTTTTGATAGTGAACTTAATCCGCTGATGGTTTGTTTCAAACAGGTTGAGCCTGCTTGCAGTGACCGGCTGCAAGAATATTTTCAGTCGCCAATTTATTTTGAGCAGCCGGAAAATGGAATACTGTTTAGTCATGCCGCGTTAGAAATGTGTTTGCCCACAGCCAATGCCGTGCTGGCCGGCAGTAATGATCGCCTGATAAAAGAATATCTGGCGCGCCTGGATAAAAGTATTCTCAGCACCCAGGTAAGAGCGCATCTGCTGGAGTTGTTACCCTC
>VAPK010906274.1_pt1 | contig 17593 bp, 14 predicted proteins | sample 3395031 | NCBI WGS metagenome assembly VAPK01 (sample SAMN08290443, study PRJNA428436) | hydrothermal vent metagenome | isolation source: Deep-sea hydrothermal vent chimney 1 | place: Pacific Ocean: Juan De Fuca Ridge
CAGATCCAGATCCAGCAATCTGATTTCTTATTCGCTGCTGAACCTAGTTACTCTCAATAATTCGGCCATGGTGTGGCTGAACTGGGCGTACATTTTGATGGATCACATCACTAAACTCAGCTACTTGTGCGGCAGATACGGATACCGGCGCTTGCAATACCATCCAGTTTACATTTTGGCTGCACGGTGGCGTGGTTAATGAACCGGAATAATGGTAATAACTCGTTTTGGTGGGTAATAATTTGGCGACGGTGATGCCTGCTGCTAATGCATTTTTGTCGCCAGCATGTTCTGGCATGTATTTCCAAAGTTTAGCTAAGGTTTTATTCGCACTTCCCTTTTTAAATAAAACAGCGACAACACCGAGCTGGCCATCTTTTGCCTGATGCACAAAATGCGCAACCATATCGGCTGGCTTACCATTAATCGTATGCTCGGATGGTGCATGAAAATGAAATTGTAATAAGTTGTAGGTTTTACCATCCACGGTGACCGAGCTACCTTTTTTCATATTTACTTGGATCGTGTGACCATTGTTTAAAATTTCTTTGGGCGCAGATGTGTAGCTAAATTTAATTTTATCTAATTTGGCTTTTTTCGTAGTGCTGATGTCGATGGGGGATTGTTTAGTTCCTTCTTTACACATTGAATAGTCATGGCTTAACTTACCCCAATGTGATGGTCCCGAGCGTCCTTCGTACGTCCAATGTGCGCCGCCACTTGCGAAAGTAGAACTTATCATAAATATACTTGCAGTCACTGCCATAAGTACTTGCTTTAAACTCATTTATAATCCTCTCTTTAATTATTATTCCAGATTTTTAGGCAATTAATATTCATTGGTAGCAATAAGGAAAATATTAAATCTTTAAATCGTAAAAAAGTATAGGACAAGAATGGCTGAAAATTAAGGTAGGCAATAAATAATAAAATATTTTTAAAGGATAGTGTGCGTTAATCAATAATATATCGTCAACGAGAAATTTTAGTCTTTAGAAAAAATATCCAGTGTGTCCCAGATAGCATCAACATGTTGTTTAACCGTATCATCCATCACGATAGGCGTACCCCACTCACGCGTGGTTTCCCCCGGCCATTTATTAGTTGCATCCATTCCCATTTTGCTGCCAAGTCCTGAAACCGGTGAGGCAAAATCCAGATAATCGATCGGTGTGTTTTCAATTAGGGTGGTGTCACGTGCAGGATCCATGCGTGTGGTCATTGCCCATATTACATCCTGCCAGTCTCGTACGTTTATGTCGTCATCAACAACAATGACAAATTTTGTATACATAAATTGTCGTAAAAATGACCAGATCCCCATCATCACGCGCTTGGCATGACCGGCATATTGTTTTTTCATGCTGACAACCGCAACACGGTACGAACAACCTTCTGGCGGTAGATAAAAATCGATTATCTCTGGAAACTGTTTTTGTAAAATGGGCACAAAAACTTCGTTCAAAGCCACCCCGAGTATCGCAGGTTCGTCTGGTGGGCGACCCGTGTACGTGCTGTGGTAAATAGGGTTTGTTCTGTGCGTGATCCGCTCAATAGTGAACACTGGAAATTTATCCACTTCATTATAATAGCCCGTGTGATCACCAAAGGGGCCTTCATCGGCCATCTCATCCGGGTAAATCACGCCCTCTAATACATATTCGGCTGAAGCCGGTACTTGTAAATTATTACCGATACATTGGGTAACTTCTGTTTTCGCACCACGCAGTAAACCTGCAAAAGCATATTCTGATAAGCTGTCGGGAACCGGTGTAACCGCCCCTAAAATAGTGGCCGGATCGGCACCGAGGGCAACGGCAACAGGGAAAGGCTCACCCGGATGCTTTTCTTTCCAGTCTTTAAAGTCCAACGCGCCACCACGATGCGCTAACCAACGCATAATCACTTTATTTTTAGCAATAACCTGCTGACGATAAATACCCAAGTTTTGTCTTTCTTTGTTTGGCCCTTTAGTTACCACTAGTGCCCAAGTAATTAACGCTGCAGCATCACCCGGCCAACAAGTTTGAATAGGCAGCTTGGCTAAATCAACATCATCACCCTCAATAATATGTGTCTGACAGGCTGCTTTTTTTATAACCTTTGGCGCCATGTTCAAGACTTGTTTAAAGATAGGCAGTTTTTCCCACGCGTCTTTCATTCCTTTCGGTGGATCAGGTTCTTTTAACATTGCGAGAACCTTGCCTACTTCGCGCAAAGCTTCCACCGACTCTTCACCCATACCCAAGGCCACCCGCTCGGGCGTACCAAATAAATTGCCCAGTACCGGCACGTCAAATCCTTTGGGATTTTCAAATAACAACGCAGGGCCTGCGGCTCGCAAAGTACGGTCGCATATTTCGGTCATTTCTAAATAGGGATCCACTTCCTGCGAAATACGTTTTAACTCGCCACGTTGTTCGAGGAGGTCGATGAAGTCTCTAAGATCTTTATATTTCATATTCTCTGGATTCCTGGGCAATGGCTCCTGCATTGCTCTGCCTTCGCAATGACAATATTATATAAACATATCATGGAGTGTGAGGTGGAAGAGTACAAGGCAAAAATATTTGAGAACGCGGAGTTTACATTAAGTAAATGAGCATTTCGAAAATATTTTTCATAGTGCCCCTCAAGAAAACTAATACTAGAGGGTAAACCCGTAATCTTCCACCTCACACTTCATGATTAGATTCGAAAGCCACCGTGTCGTTTACGGTTCTTATAATCATTCCAAACAACACCACCAATCACACCCAGTATAATCATTACAAACGTTAAGCCCCAGTACCATGCAGGAAAGCTAGCTCGGATACCAGCTAATTCTTCGGCGGTTGGCACATGCTTACCTTCTAAACTTGCTACTGCCATTTCAATGCTGTTACGCATAAGGGTGTTTTTCTGTTGCGTTTTGATTAATTTGGACTGGATGCTATTGGGGTCAATTTCTTTACTGTCTTTTTCTTGTTGCTCTAGTGCTAATAATTTAGTTTTTAAACGTTTAATTTCCTGTGTGGCTTTTTTAAGTTCTTCTTCATTAACAACATGGCCATTATTTTCGGTAACAATCTGACTACTTGCCACTCCTTTTTTTAATTCTTTAATGGTTGTGGTTGCATTTGAGAGTTGATCACGTTTTATTTGTAAGTCACGATCTCTTTTTGTTAATTGTTCATTCACTGCCTTTAAGGTTTCAACCGTTTTTTGATATTGCGCAAAGAGATTATCGTATTCTTTTGTTGCCGGTTTACTTTTAACTAAAAAATTAGCTGCCACCCAACCTTGAGTACCATCTTCGGTACGGATACTAATAAAATTACCCTGACGGCTCATAACAACCACCACACTGCCACTCGGAATGGATTTTAAGATAGGGCTTTGCTCGTCAGCAAGTTGGTGTATACCGAGTAAAATTCTATCGGTCACATAGAGTTTTTCTGCAAAACTCTGGCTGGCATAAATTAAAAGCAGGCTAAGAAAGGCGATTCGCACTTTATTATTTTTGGTTATAAAACTCGTTAAACTGGCTTTCATTTTTATTCCTTAATTGATGATGCGGGTTTCACTATGCTGCAATGCCCGCATGTCGCAGTAATGCACTTATTTCAGGTTCGCGCCCTCGAAATGCTTTAAATAACTCCATGGGTTCTTTGCTGCCACCTTGTTCTAAAACAGCGTGCAGGAATTCTAGCCCTGTTTGCCTGTCAAAAATACCACGCTCTTCAAACTTTGAGAACGCATCGGCAGATAAAACTTCTGCCCATTTGTAACTGTAATAACCGGCTGCATAGCCACCAGCAAAGATATGTGAAAAACTATGCTGGAAACGATTAAATACTGGTGGGAAAATAACTGCCACTTTTTTACGTACCTCATTGAGTACCGCCTGAATATCCAAGCCTTTGTCAGTTTTAAATTTAGAGGTTTGATATTCTGCATGGATTTTTAAATCAAAAATTGAAAATTCAATTTGCCTGACCATTTGCATACTGGACTGAAAGTTTTTGGCCGCATGCATACGTTCATATAAATCCGTTGGCATTGGTGCCTGGGTTTGATAATGTGCGGCAATTAAGTCTAGAGCTTCGCGTTCCCAACACCAGTTTTCTAAAAATTGACTCGGCAACTCAACCGCATCCCATGCTACGCCATTAATACCCGACACGCTTAAATAATTAACCTGCGTTAGCATATGGTGTAAGCCATGACCAAATTCATGGAATAAGGTAATCACTTCCTGATGAGTAAACAAGGCAGGCTCATCACCAATGGGGGGGGTTAAGTTACAAGTTAAGTAAGCAACCGGAATTTGTAATTGACCCGTTTGATGTATTACGCGCCCCTGACAATCGTCCATCCATGCACCGCCACGTTTTTTTTCACGTGCATATAAGTCCAAATAAAATTGACCGCGTACATGATTGTCAATATCGCGTATTTCAAATACCCGCACTGCTTTATGCCATGTTTCAACACCCTGTATTTCTTTGATGTTAATTCCATAAATTTTATTCACTACGGCAAACATACCGTCTAACACACGCTGCTCAGGAAAATACGGTTTAAGTTCTTCCTGACTAATCGCATATTTTTTCTGCCGTAGGTTTTCGGAATAATACATGATGTCCCAGGCTTGCAGATCTTGTAGCCCGTATTTTGATTTTACAAAATCTTTTAGTTCCTGATATTCCTGCTCGGCAACGGTTTTACATTTTTCAATTAGCTGGTTTAAGAACTTGAATACGTCATCGGTTGTCTCTGCCATTTTGGTGGCTAACGACAATTCAGCATAATTATTAAAACTTAATAGCTCAGCCAGTTCATGACGCAAGGCTAAAATTTGCTGCATGTTCTCTGAATTATCCCACTTACCGGTATTGCTGCCTTGGTCAGATGCACGGGTAACAAACTCTCGGTACATTTGTTCACGCAAATTTCTGTCATCGGCATACATCATCACAGCCATATAAGAAGGCGCATCTAAAGTAAACACCCAACCTTCTAACTTTTTTTGTTCCGCTGCCTGTTTTGACATTGCCACTGCAAATGCCGGCAGCCCTGAAAGACCTTTTTCTTCAACAATTTGTTTATGCCATGCATGGGTTGCATCTAAAATATTTTCTTCAAATTGTGTTTTTAATTTTGACAGCTGCTGTTTAATATCTTTAAAGCGCTGTTTTTTATTTTTTTCTAAATCGACTCCAGACAAATGGAAATCACGTAGAGCATTTTTAATTATTTTTTGTTGTGCGATATCTAAACTAGGAAAGATGGCATCGTCCGCAATGCTTTGATACGCCTGATACAATTTTTCATTTTGCCCAAGCTCCGTTGAGTACTCGCTGAGTTTTGATAAACATTGGTTATACGCTTCACGCAGTGCATCGCTGTTCACCACCGAATTCATATGACTTACCGGTGACCATGCTCGCTGTATCCGGTCTGACATTTCTTCTAGTGGCTGGATAAAATTTTTCCAGCTAAAACTCGTCTGCTCAAGCAGGGTAATCAACTGCTGCCGGTTCTCTTTTAAAATCTGATCAATGGCCGGCTCAACATGCTGCGGTTTAATCTGCGCGAAAGGAGGCAATTGTGGCCGTTCTGTTTGCAGCATCGTTAATAGTGGATTTGTCATGGTATATATATAGTATGATGGTCAATATTGATAAACTGCATAGAGTCTACTAAACCATTGGCAAAGCTACAATTTTTACTTATTTGGCTAAAAAATGACCAATTCGCATAAATCTGACGTTCCCTACGAAAAACTGACCCCCGACGTTATCCTCGACAGCGTTGAAAGCCTTGGTTTACTCAGCGATGGACGCTTTTTAGCCCTCAATAGCTATGAAAACCGGGTTTATCAGGTGGGAATTGAGGACGAACAGCCCATTATTGCCAAGTTTTACCGACCTAACCGCTGGACCGATGCCGCTATCCTCGAAGAGCACCAATTTGCCGACGATTGCATCGAGCAAGAAATTCCACTAATTGCGCCGCTAACCTTCAACCAGACTACCTTGCACCGCTTTGCTGGCTTCCGTTTTAGTTTATACAAGCGCTACGGTGGCCACGCGCCTAACTTGGACAACACCGAACATTTAGAATGGCTTGGGCGATTTATTGGCCGATTACATACAGTGGGTAGCCGCTTTCCCTTTCAACATCGGCTAACACTTAGCCCCGCAACGTTTGGGCATGCCAATTTAAAATTTTTGCTTGAGCATAATTTTGTTCCCGACGAGATTAAACATAATTATCAACTGGCCGCACAACAAGTATTAGAAATAGTTGATCAACAATTTGCTGCCCACTCACATTTACCGCTTATTCGTTTGCACGGTGACTTACACGTTGGCAATATTTTATGGACTGACAAAGGCCCACATATTGTTGATTTGGATGACTGTATGATGGGCGTTGCCATGCAAGATATCTGGATGCTACTTTCAGGCAGCGAAACTGAAATGGTGATACAACTGAATACAATTATAAAAGGCTATAATCAATTTTATGATTTTGACCCTATTAGTTTAAACTTAATTGAAGCACTGCGTAGTTTAAGACTATTAAACTACAGCGCTTGGCTAGCACGCCGTTGGCATGACCCTACTTTTCCACTGAATTTCCCCTGGTTTAATGAGCCCCGTTATTGGGAAGAACAACTTTATACTTTGCGTGAGCAACTTGAACGGATGCAATCGACTCAATTGCTAACTCTTTTTAACGCCTAAAATAAAAAGGGTTGCTCATTTTTATGAGCAACCCTTTTTATAAATCGCACGGATGCGGGGAGAGGCCGCGTTTGCTTTGCAAACTCAGGCATAAGTGCGCGTACAAAAAAACGCGCACTAATTATTTTTTCTTTTTCTTTTTCTTTGCTTCTCGTTCTAATGTTTCTTTTATAACTTCTTCAGCAACACTTTTCGGACAAGGTTTGTAGTGCAAAAACTCCATTGAGAACTGGCCACGACCTGATGTCATTGTACGTAAGTCACCGATGTAACCAAACATTTCACTTAACGGACATTCGGCCTTAATACGCACACCCGTTGAGCTAGCATCTTGACCAGAAATCATGCCACGACGACGGTTTAAATCGCCGATAACATCACCAACATGATCTTCCGGTGTAAATACATCCACCTTCATAATCGGCTCCATTAATTGTGGACCCGCTTTTTGCATTGATGTGCGATAAGCACCTTTGGCTGCTGATTCAAAAGCCATCGCAGATGAATCCACCGCATGGTGGGCACCATCATTTAAAGTTACTTTAAAATCTAAACAAGGGAAGCCCGCTAATACACCACGGTCTTTACTTTGCTTAAAGCCTTTTTCTACTGCCGGCCAAAATTCACGTGGTACGTTACCACCGGTCACTTTTGATTCAAACACAAAACCTGTACCCGGTTCGCCAGGTTCAATGGTGAAATCAATTCGACCAAACTGGCCGGCACCACCTGATTGTTTCTTATGTGTGTAAGTGTCATCAATCTTTTTTGTAATCGTTTCGCGGTAAGCAACTTGTGGTGCACCGACTTCTACTTCAACACCATGAGTACGTTTCATGATATCGATTTTAATATCTAAATGGAGCTCACCCATCCCTTTAAGAATTGTTTCGCCAGAGTCTTCGTCAGTTTCAACACGGAAGGAAGGATCTTCTTTCACCATTTTACCAATCGCGATGCTCATTTTTTCAGAGGCACCTTTATCTTTAGGTGAAACGGCAATAGAGATAACGGGTTCAGGGAATACCATCGGTTCTAGTGTTGCAGGGTGTTTAGGATCACAAAGTGTGTGGCCTGTTTGAACATTCTTCATGCCCACAATCGCAACGATATCACCGGCTTCGGCACCGTCTAATTCAATACGCTCATCTGCTGCCATTTCTACAATACGGCCTACACGCTCGGTTTTGCCTGTAAAGGTATTTAAAACCGAATCGCCTTTGTTTAACACGCCAGAATAAACACGAATAAAGGTTAACGCGCCAAAACGGTCATCCATAATTTTAAAAGCGAGTGCGCGGAAAGGTTCAGAAGCATCAACTATTGCAAATTCACCTGTTTCTTCACCGTCTTCATCGGTTAAAGGTTGTGGCTTAACTTCGGTTGGGTTAGGCAAGTAATCAACAACCGCATCCAACACTAACTGAATACCCTTGTTTTTAAACGCAGAACCACAGTAAGTTGGGAAGAAGTCGAGTGCAATCGTGCCTTTACGGATACATTTTTTAAGGTCTTCAACCGAAGGTTCGTTACCGTCTAGATATGCTTCCATTATATCGTCGTCTTGTTCAACGGCTGTTTCAATTAATTTTTCGCGCCATTCTTCAATCACATCTGCCATATCAGCAGGTGGCTCTTCAATTTTATAATTTTCAGGTTGACCTGAATCATCCCACACCCAAGCTTTACGTGTAAGTAAATCAACCAGGCCAATGAAGTTATCTTCGATACCAATGGGTAAGACCATAACAAGTGGGTTTGCACCGAGTACGTCTTCAACCTGTTTTACAACGTTATAAAAATCACCACCAATACGGTCCAGTTTGTTTACAAAAATAACACGCGCAACTTCTGATTCATTCGCATAACGCCAGTTGGTTTCTGACTGAGGTTCTACGCCACCGGATGCACAGAAAACGCCCACGCCACCATCAAGCACTTTAAGAGAACGATACACTTCAATGGTGAAATCAACGTGACCCGGTGTATCGATAATATTCATGCGATGACCGTCCCATTCGCACGATACCGCTGCTGACTGAATAGTAATACCACGTTCCGCTTCTTGATCCATAAAATCAGTTGTTGCTTCACCGTCATGCACTTCACCGGTTTTATGGATTTTACCAGTTAATTTCAGGATACGTTCCGTTGTGGTGGTTTTACCTGCATCCACGTGAGCGAAAATACCAATATTTCTATACTTGTCTAAATCAGCCATGTTGTTGCTACTCTGTTAAATTAATATAAATTCTGAAAAATAAATGCCAGAAAATAAATTCCAGAAAAAAATTCTGGACGCCGAATCTATCGGCAATCTAAATGCCGCCCTCTAAAAAACCTTATAAGGGAAACACTATAAAACGTTCAAAATGAGCCTTATATTGACTAACGCAGAATAAGGCGGATCATTGGAAAAATGAGCCGCGAATTATAGCGTAAACTGACAGTAAAAGGGCATAAAATCTTGAAAAATCCTGTGATTTGGACAAATTATATCCATAAACGTTTTGAATAACAGCGGCCATTTATCAGCAAACGACCCTTTAAGCTGTTTTGTCACAGCCCATTAGCCAGTCCACAAAAAGGAATATAGCTTAGTTATTGATTTTACTAATAATTCATCACTTCCGTTATTTATACGGGCTTCCAAATACCGACAGCGGGATCGTCCGTTTTAACACTTTTACCTTTCGGCATCTCAGCTTGTGCCGGTGGTTGCTCCGCTTGTGACTGACTAGAATTAGCTCGATCATCCGCTACCTGCCGGGCAAAAGCGGCCAGTTGATCCAGAAGCTCATTTCGATCTGCTTCTGTGCCCGGATATTCCGCACTAAAATAGCCAATGACCGCTGATAAATATTGCAACCCGACCATTAAATCTTCTTCAACTGCTTTGTCATGTTCGGCTATCGCCGCAAAAATATTATTTAAAAGTTCGGTGGATAACTGAATTTGATTGCTCATGCTTTACGTCCCATTATTGATACGCTATTTTAACTTGAATTTTCTAAATGCACACCATATTAATATGACTTACAATCAACCCTTCTTACACATTCTTACTATAAGGTTATTATAAATGGCACATTACGACTTACTTGCAATTGGTGCTGGCAGCGGTGGGTTATCTGCGGCTGAGCGTGGCGCACTCTATGGGAAAAAATGTGCGGTCATTGAAAATAAAACCGTCGGTGGCACCTGCGTCAATGTCGGCTGTGTGCCTAAAAAAGTAATGTGGTTTGCTTCCGGTATTGCAGAAACATTACATAACGCCTCCGGTTATGGCTTTGATGTTGATCTTAAAAATTTTAGCTGGAAAAAACTGGTGGATGCGCGTGAAAATTATATTAATGGCATCACCACTTGGTATGGCTCTTATCTTAAAGATTCCAACATTGACTATATCGAAGGTACTGCAAAATTTATTGATGCCAACACGATTGATGTAGACGGTACTCCATACACCGCTAATCATATTGTGGTTGCACCTGGCGGCTATCCAGTTGTGCCCGATATTCAGGGTGCTGAGTTTGGTATTACCTCTGATGGTTTTTTTGAACTAACCGAGCAACCTAAACGGGTGGCCGTTGTGGGTGCAGGCTATATCGCCGTTGAACTTGCTGGCTTACTGAATGGTTTAGGTAGTGATGTTTCTATGTTATTACGCCGAGGCCATTTTTTATCGGACTTTGATGTGATATTACGCGACACCTTAATGGAAGGCATGGTCGATGATGGTGTAAATATTATGTCTAAAATTAACGTACAGAAAATAGTCAAAGAGGCTGGCAATAAAATTACCATCGTGTGTGATAACGGTGTCGTACTTGAAAATTACGATGCCTTAATCTGGGCTATCGGGCGCGCACCGGCGACTGCAAATTTAAATTTAGACGCTGCCGGTATTGAATACGATGAACGCGGCTATATTCCCTGTGATGACTTTCAAAACACCAATGTAAAAAATATTTATTCTGTTGGCGACGTTACTGGGCGAGCACAACTGACTCCGGTAGCCATCGCGGCTGCACGGCGATTATCTGATCGTTTATTTAACAACATGCCGGATAGAAAACTGGACTATGAAAATATACCTACCGTGATGTTTAGCCACCCCCCCATTGGCACCATCGGCTTAACCGAAGAACAAGCACGCACTAAACACGGAGATGCAGTAAAAATTTACACCTCAGACTTTACTGCTATGTACCATGCACTCTGCCCTAATCAACAAAAAACCGCATTAAAACTGGTGTGTGTTGGTGCAGAAGAAAAGGTGGTGGGTTGTCATATTATTGGTATGGGTGCGGATGAAATGTTACAAGGATTTGCGGTTGCTATTAAGATGGGAGCGACTAAGAAAGACTTTGATAATACCGTTGCGATTCATCCGACTAGTTCGGAAGAATTAGTAACAATGAGATAAAATTTATTCTTATGGCTATTCGTTCATATCAAAATCATACTCCCACCGTTGGCGACCAAGCCTATATCGATGACTCGGCTATTATTATTGGTAATGTGTCCATCGGCAGTGATGTTTCTGTCTGGCCTTTAACGGTTATCCGTGGTGATGTTAATTCAATTTCTATTGGTAACAACACTAATATTCAAGACGGCTCGGTTTTACATGTGACCCACGATGGCCCCTATGATTACAATCGGGGTGGTTATGCGCTGACGATTGGCAACAATATTACAGTGGGGCATAATGTTATTTTGCATGGCTGCACGATTGAAGATAACTGTTTAATCGGCATGGGCTCAACCATTATGGATGGCGTTGTGATTAAACCCAATACCATTATTGGCGCGGGGAGTCTGGTTTCTCCCGGCAAACAATTAGACGAAGGCTGCCTTTATGTTGGCCGACCCGTTAAAAAAGTACGTGAGTTGAGCAGCGAAGAAATTGAATCGATCCAGTATTCTGCCAAGCATTATATTGAGCTTAAAAATGCCTATCTTGAATAGAAACAAGCAATCACTAAAAACCTCAAAGTAACCCTTTAAATTATCAACTTTTAGTATTTGATCTATTTTGTAACCAAATAGACTATAATAATAGACTACTTCTAAATTTTTCCTGTCATTGAGGTGAGCCTTTAGCTGCGAGTAAAACGTGGCAGGCAAGCGCGGCAATCTCCAGCACTTATCACGATACAGCAAGATTGCCGCGCTATCGCTCGCAATGACGGGAACTTAAATGAGTTTTTGTGGCAATGCAAACAGCACCCGATCTTTTTTCCTACAAGCAATACTGGGCTAAACGCTTTGGCACGGCACCTGTATTGCCAATGTCTAAACAGGAAATGGATGATCTGGGATGGGATAGTTGCGATATTATTATTGTTACCGGTGATGCCTATATCGACCACCCTAGTTTTGGTATGGCGCTTATTGGCCGCTTACTTGAGTCGCAAGGTTTTCGTGTGGGCATTATCTCACAACCCGACTGGCAGGATAAAACTGACTTTACCAAATTAGGTAAACCTAATTTATTTTTTGGTATTACTGCGGGCAATATGGACTCAATGGTTAACCGTTATACGGCTGACAGAAAAATCCGCCGCAATGATGCTTATACACCCGATGGTGAACCGGGTAAACGTCCTGACCATTCTGTCAATGTTTATGCGCAGCGCGCACGTGAAGCCTATAAAAATATTCCCATTATTATTGGTGGTATCGAAGCCAGCTTAAGACGCATTGCTCATTTTGATTACTGGTCTGAAAAAGTACGCCGTTCAATTTTACCTGACTCAAAAGCCGATATGCTGTTTTTTGGTAATGCCGAACGTGCCATTGTCGAACTTGCACACCGCCTAGCGAAAGGTGAAAATATAAAAGACATTCGTGATATTCGTGGCACAGCATTTATGACCAATAGCATTCCTGAAAACTGGAATGTGATTAACTCAACGGATATTGATCAACCTGGCCGTATCGAAAAACCCGTCGACCCTTACCTTGACACGTCAAAACAGAATAAAGATTGCAAAGAACCCAAAAAAAATATTATTCAATTTCAACCGAAAACTGTTAATTTAAAACTAAACCGTTCTACCACAGCTATCCGCTTACCTTCATTCGAACAAGTTTCTACAGATAAAATTTTATACGCACATGCTTCACGTGTCTTTCATCTTGAAACCAACCCCGGTAATGCGCGTACTCTTATTCAACAACATGCTTCAAGACTGGTTTGGCTTAACCCACCGCCTATTCCATTAACAACGGCAGAGCTAGATCACGTCTACGAATTTAATTACACCCGTAAACCTCACCCCAGTTATAACGATGCCAAAATGCCAGCATGGGAAATGATTCGTCATTCAATTAATATTATGCGTGGCTGTTTTGGTGGCTGTACTTTTTGTTCAATTACCGAACATGAAGGGCGGATTATACAAAACCGCTCTGAAGATTCGATTATTCGTGAAATTGAAACCATCCGTGATAAAGTCCCTGGCTTTACTGGCCATATTTCAGACCTCGGTGGCCCGACTGCAAACATGTATAAGCTTAAATGCAAGTCAGAAAAAATCGAGTCCGCTTGTCGAAGACTGTCCTGCGTATATCCAGATATTTGTAAAAACCTGAATACGGATCATAAGCCACTGATTCATTTATACCAACGTGCGCGCAAATTATCGGGAATTAAAAAAATATTTGTCTCATCAGGCTTGCGTTACGATATTGCCGTGCGCTCACCCGAATACATTAAAGAATTGGTGACTCATCATGTCAGTGGTTATTTAAAAATCGCACCTGAACATACCGAAGAAAATACCTTAAATAAAATGATGAAGCCGGGTATTGGTGGTTATGATAAATTTAAAACCTTGTTCGATAAATTTTCAAAACAGGCGGGTAAAGAACAATATTTAATTCCCTATTTTATTTCTGCTCACCCGGGTACAACAGATGAAGATATGCTTAATCTTGCATTATGGTTAAAGGCCAACAAATTTCGCCCCGATCAAGTACAAGCCTTTATTCCAACCCCATTGGCTATAGCCTCGGCAATGTACCATTCGGAAAAAAATCCACTAAAAAAGGTTAATAACAAATCTGAAAATGTATTAACCGCAAAGGGAGCTGTTCAGCGGCGTTTACATAAAGCCTTTTTACGTTACCACGATGCAGAAAACTGGCCGATTCTAAGGGATGCCTTAAAAAAAATGGGGCGCAGCGATTTAATCGGTAATGGTAAAAAACATTTAGTCCCTGCTTGGCAACCCGAAGGCACAGGGATAAAAGCAACAAGAGAAGTGATGCGTAATAAAAACCAACAGGGTAAATCAAATAATAATAAACATTATAAACCCAAGAAAAAATTGGCAACACAACGCCGTCGTCGATAGGCTATTTTTTGCTTATCATTATTGGCTCTGATCATACATACACAACTTAGCTATCTTTTCATTAGGCGCACAGCCACAAAAGCCACACCCGCCAATGTGTATACAATCATGGCGCCTGCTGGCAGATCCAGGACTGCTGCTAGTATTAACCCAAGCACATAGGCAATAATCCCAATAATATAACCAGTTATTACAGTACCTTTTTGTTGTTGCCGTGTCGCCAGCGCTGGCAAAATTAAACTTGCAAAAACCAGATACACGCCAACCAACTGCACTGATACAGTTATTGTTAAAGCAAATAAAATATAAAAGGTTAAGGATGAATGTTGTTTTATTCCAAACCATAAAGACAGTATGAGAGCATAAACAATTACAACTGGAATTAACTGAGAATAGCTTACCCAAAGTATTTGTCCAACCAGTAATTCTTTTAGTTGTTCACCTCCATGTGGGTTGCTTGATAGTAATAAAATACTGCCACTCGAGGCTAATACAAACATACTACCAATCAAGGCTTCTTGTATATCAGGCCAATGTTTTTCGCAAGCATACAATATAACCACACCTATTATAGCTGCAATTATCGCAATTATTTGTACTTGCCAACCACCCGGTTCCCACTGAAAACTGTGAGCAACAATAATACCCAAGCCTGCAAATTGGGCTACAGCAAGATCAAGAAAAATAATACCCCTTGCCAGTACACGTTGCCCAAGGGGAACGTGCGTTAATGTTACCAGCACCCCGGCAAGGGCTGCTGGTCCAAGAATACTAAAATCAATGACTGACCAGTTCATTATTTAGAACCCGTTAAACGCTGAATAATAACATTAAACAAACCGAATAAATCATCCGCTTTATCTGCTCCACCCACTGTAAACGGCAGTTGCACTACAGGTAAACTGCTTAACTGTGAAAAGCGTTTTGCTGCGCGTGGATTTTGATAAGATGAATAGAGGATCAATTTTGCAGGTATAATTTTAAGTTTGCTCTTTAAACGGACCAAATGACTTACTGTTGTTGGCAAGCCTGGTTTAGGCTCAAGGGTTCCAACCAACTTTATATTTAACCAATTAAATAAATAAACCCAGTCTTTATGATGTGAAACCATACCCACACCACTCAATACTTTTGCTTGTTTTTTCCACTGCACAATCGCTGCTTGCCATCTTTTTAAAAAGGTAGCGAGATATTGTTGATATTGTTTTGTTCCTTGTGGATCGATGGCTATCAATCTTTGTGTTAATGCATTAGCAATTGTTGTAATATTTCGAGGATCAAGATGAATATGAGGGTTACCACTCGCATGAACGTCACCCATCGATCTGTCAACGCTTGCCGGTATTTCCAGTTTTTTAACAAAGTCAGAAGCTGCGAAATACCCTAGCTGATTCTTTTGCACTCTGTCATTACCTGCCTGACGTAACAGTAATGGTAACCAGCCAATTTCCAGATCAGCACCGGTACATATTACAAGATCGGCATGTCGCACTTTTGCAATCAGGCTTGGACGTGCTTCTATATGATGCGGATCCTGGTAAGCAGTCGTTGCTGAATAAGCGCTTACACGTCCATGCCCTAATTCGCCAACCAATGATTTCCATTCCGGCTCACAACTAAATACATTTAAAGCAGCAAATACAGGCTGTGCAAAAAAAGCCAAACTAAATAACAATAATAATGTCGTTTTTTTCATTGTGTCTCCACCTTAAAATGTATGTGCGCCATGCGAACCCAGGCTCATAATATATTGAACAAAAAACAAGGTGTCCGATTGCTGATATGAATCATCTTTCTCAATTTGAAAGCGTATGCGACTAAATTCACTGCGCGAATAGTCAAGCATCATGGTAGTTCGTTTTGGAGAATATCCATTGGATATCAAGCCGGCCCTGTTTAAAACAGTGTTATTTAATCCACTGTTATTCGAGCCTAACTGATCATAACGTAAACCTATACGCCAACGCGGTATATACTGATACGCAGCCTGTACATACCAGCCATGCTGACTTCCATTATAGGTACTGCTTTGTAACGGAGTCGTCGTTGTAATACTAATTTTTCCATCTTCACTACGGTTAAAATATTCTGCCTGAATTTTTAAGTTACGATCATGTGGATTACCATGCGGGGACCACTTCCAGACAAAATCAAGACTGGTCACTTTATTGCTGCCTGTATAGGATGGAACTTCGGTACTACTATTATTTGTTGCATTAAAGCCCTTGCGGCCACTAATATCAGCAATTCGATGCGACAATCCGGCTTGCCAACTGTGACTATCGCCAACATCACCACCCCACTTAGCAAAAATTGTTTTTACGCCTATGCCACTGTTATTTATGCCACCACCTGGGAATTTTTCACCTCGTGTTGCCTCGATACCTAACTTAAAATAAATATCTGTCGGCGCAACCCAGCTTGCCTGTACACCATCATCAACAATTTGATCTCCAAACATGCCGCGATAAACTAATGGTGCATCAGCAAAATCCCATGCATGTCCATGACGTGAATTTAAATAACCCATTCCAGAAAAAAATCGCCCAAATTTAACATTTAAACCGTATCCCAGGCCCATTGTTTCAATAAAGGCTTCTTCCAGCTCAACTTCCGTTGTTCCATTATGATCAGCAATAGCCATCGTAAACTTACCATAAAATAAATCATCGACATTGGCGCTCATTGCCAGCTCGTTATGACCAACATAAAAACCTTGCTTTCCACGAGTTGCCTCGCCACCAAGCATAAAACCCGGTAGCGCATAATCAGATGTATTACTGTAGCTGCCATAACCACCCGCGAGAATTAAACTGATGTCCGGGTTGAAGCTCGTTGTATTGTTCGCACACGCAGTACTGCTTATTAAACTCAGCACAAGCGCACTGAATCCTGTTTTATTAAAAACCATAATATTATCTCCAAAACACAACATGCACCCCTTTAACAAAAGGATGCTAAAAATTAAACTAGGTGTTTAGAGATATTGTGGAGGTGCGCGAACGCTGTAAGGAAAAGAGTGAATCTGGCTAATACCCGCCTGCATCTGAACAGGCATAAGTGTTAAACCTGTTGTTAATACTACAAACGTCTGTACAGATTCAATAGCATGATCCTGATGACTTGCTGCAACGCACATTTCACATAGCTTGGCATTATCATGATGACTAACCACATGCATTGTCAGTATAATCTGACTAAACAGCAGGGCAAATACCAATAATAATAAGCGTGTACGTTGCATCAATGATATATAACCTTTAATACCGGTTAAAGTCAAGGATAAGCATCGTATAATTTTATTCAATCGTTACCGACTTTGTCAGATTACATGATTAATCCACATTTATTTCTTTTAAGGCAGTATCATGACAAGGAAGATAATAGTTGAAAGAAAATTTCACAAAATAAAAATATACAAAGTTTAAATATAAAACTGGATTGCTTCGCTGCGATCGCAACGGAAAGAATGCAGTCATTGCAAGCACAGCG
>VAPK010441728.1_pt1 | contig 17574 bp, 17 predicted proteins | sample 3395031 | NCBI WGS metagenome assembly VAPK01 (sample SAMN08290443, study PRJNA428436) | hydrothermal vent metagenome | isolation source: Deep-sea hydrothermal vent chimney 1 | place: Pacific Ocean: Juan De Fuca Ridge
ATTCTTTTTGTTCTTCTATTTCAAAAACCTCATCTTTGAAATCATGGATATTTACGGTATCATTTTCCTTTAAGTAATCAATTGTTTTTGCCAGAAAATGACTATGCTCCTGTGTGCTGTAATCATTTTTTAAAACTTCATTAGAGAAATCCTTACACATTTCCATATAGGTTTGTGTATGGTTATTCTTATCATCTGCATATTTGATATTTAAGAAGTTCTTGATCCAGTACTGGGTGTCATAATTGTTATTATCTACACTCAAAACCACATAGCCATCATCATCCGTGTAATTTACGATCAAACAGCCTTTGTCTATTTTCTTGGTACTGATTCCTTTTTGAACCATTACATCAATACTTTTTTCATCTACAAAAGTCTGAAAAAAATCTATTTTATTTTCAATTTTAAAAATTCCAATCGCATTGGTACTCACCTCATTAAACTCAACATCTTCAAAAATAGCAATAATTACATCCCCCGTTTTTATTTGCGCCGAATTAGATTGCTCATATAAATGTGTTACGATATTTTTTGAAACCTCTACAAAAGTTTCTTCATCCTGAAAAATAGATTTACAATAATTATACACTTCATTCATATTCACATCTGCATGATGATGAAAACGAAAACTCTCTGTAAGATTACCAAATGGTTTTAATAAAAAAGGAAGCATCAATTTATAACTATCCTCATCAAAAACCACGGGATTTTCTGAAAATAAATTTCGGGTATCATTGAATTTATTTCCAATCTTATGGATGATCAGCTTTGGCAGATTTGCTTTATTTCTCTTAATCATAATTATTGTATTTTTCGGCTGCAATAATACGAAATCCATTTCTTTGAATAAAAAAAGAACTAACTTTTTACAGATAAATCAAACCCGAAAATTTGAGAAATCACTTCATTACAATTGCATTCAGAATAGATTAAGTTTATACCCTTTTGTTTTTTAACAGATTATATTTAATTTTGACAAACTAAATTCATAACAACTAAATCAAATATTTTGAAAAATTTATTATTTCTATTGTTATTATTAACAGGAATCACTTCTGCACAAACCATTATTTTTGATGCCGAAAACAAATGGGAGCTACCAATAGGCAGAAACAGTGAGACTGTTGAAATTCTGAAACATCCACTGCGCATTGAATTGAAAAACAACAAGCTGAAGCTTTATTATCCGGAAACCAATAAGTTTTATTATAAGGAATTGGCTACTCCTATCAAAAAGGTTATTGAACTTAACAAAGATGGACGCACCTATTTTTTACTGGAATATGATCATAATGGAATGACCTTTTATTACAGAATTACCAAAGACAAGGATCCTAATTACGGAATTGTTTATGGCATAGAAATTCCTGTGATTGAAAACGGTCAAATCATTGCATACAATACTTTCTATTAATTCGGATCAAGAAAAAAGCCTTACATCAAAAGGAAATTCATAAAAATTCAAAATTTTAATCTTATTAAAATCTTTATGATGTGGATTGATCAGGTAATTAAAGTTCCCTTTTACAACTGCAGAAGGTACTTTTAATATGCAAAATTTATTTTTAGAAATAAAAGTATCTCCAACTTTTTGCGTTTTATAACTGTGTGGAAAAGAATTCCAGGTCTCCAATAAATCGTTTACTTCCACAGTCTGAATTTTGATAAAATCAGGAATAAAAATTTCCATCATCACAAAATCTTTGGGTAAAGTAATCAAACTGATGTGCACAGAAACCTCGGCCATTGCCAAAGCTCTGCTATCAGCACAATAAATTATTTCAGTTCCTTTTGAATTCCACCGATTACCAGATCGTGAAGCACCAATTCCAGATAACTCATCTGCATATTTTTTTCTTGAAAGTCGGTAAACCTGCATAATAAATTTTAAACAAAAATTCCTTGATCAATTCGGTTTAACTCTTCCATTACCATTTCTTTACCATATGAATCCCTTAAGAGATCCAAAGGAATCATGCTACCTAACGCAATAGATGGTGATTTTAACCATTCATAAAACTTATTTCCTGAATCAAAAACCTCATTACCATAGTTAGTTACTTCTGCAAGCTCAATTATTTTCTCGGAATGCTGCGGTTTAAATAAATGTTTTTTTTTATTTTTAAAGCGCTGCAATGTTTTGGTAGATATACCTAAAAAATTTGCCCAGTCTTTTTCTGTAAATGGAGATAGTTCTTTTATTTTATCATAAAATGAATAAGAAATACCATTACGGATAGAATGAACAATAAGCAATTTGTTATTTAAAAAATCACTGTAAGAAATATCTCTATTCTTCAGCTCAGATTTATAAACTGCTGCAACTTCATTAACAAGAGTGTTCACTTCTTCCTTTAAGTAGGTTTTTTTATTCATATATAAGACATTTGTCTTCAAATTTACGACATTTTTCTTGTTTATGCAAATAATCATTTCTTAATATTAAGCTTTAACTGCTCCGGAAGTAACCTAAAGGTTTTGCGATGGTGTTTCGTCACTCCAAAATCTCTAATCGCTTGCCTGTGTTCTTTGGTAGGATATCCTTTATTCTTTTTCCAGTTATACACAGGAAAATCTATATGGATTTGCTCCATATAATCATCACGATATGTTTTTGCCAGAATAGATGCTGCGGCAATACTTAAATACTTGCTGTCCCCTTTTACAATCGTCTGATGAGGAACATTATTATAATTCTTAAACCTATTCCCATCAACAATGATAAACTCTGGAGTTGTATTTAGTTTTTCAATGGATTGATGCATTGCCAGAATAGAAGCATTTAAAATATTAATTTTGTCGATTTCTTCCTGACCTACAAAAGCCACACCATATGCCAGAGCCTCTTCTTCAATGATTGGTCTTAATAATTGTCTTTGTTTTTCTGTTAATTGTTTAGAGTCATTTAACAACTCATTTTTAAAACTGGCAGGTAAAATTACAGCTGCTGCAACCACCGGACCGGCAAGACATCCTCTGCCGGCTTCATCAGTTCCTGCTTCTAATTTATATTTTGAAAAATTTGATTTTAACATCTCTTAAAGTAATTTCAAAAATAATAAACCCAATTGATTTAGAGTGAAAATTATTACCTTAATTAATTTATCTTTGTCACCAATAAAAAATTTATGATCCAAAAATTAACAATAATATTTCTATTGTTTTTATCTTTTTCGGCGATAGCTCAAATCAACCGAACAGATAATCCTGCGTATGAAAATCGGTTTGTTGATAACCAAGATGACCCTTTTAACGAATATGACACCACACGTGTTGACACAAAAGAAATTGAAGTTAAATTAAGTGGCAAAACCTACTATAAAGATTATAAAATTATTGATTATAAAAATGATACAACCTATATTGATACAACATTGACCATCAAAGATGATTATATTTTTAATTATTTAAGAAAAGACAATTTAGAACTGATGGCATTTGCCAATCAGGGACAAACCTTTACAACCCTTGCTTATACTTTTGACAACTATTCTATGTTTCCAAAGATTGGAGCCCGTGCACAACACTTTAATTTTTTTGAAGTAGAAGATGTTTTTTATTACAGGGTACCAACACCCACTACACAATTAATGTATAAAAAAGGAATGGAACAAGGGCAGGTATTGGATGGTCTTTTCACATTTAATACAACGGAACGACTCAATGCATCCATATCTTTTAAAGGAATGCGATCACTGGGAAGATACCGGCATTCTTTAAGTGACCATGGAAATGCAAGATTCACAATTAGTTATAACACAAAAAATGAACGATACTTTATACACTCTCATATAGTTGCGCAGGATCTTAACAATGATCAAAACGGTGGACTAACAGATGAATCGATTAAAAATTTTGAAACTGGTGATAAAGAATTTACAGACAGAAACAGACTGGTTACCAATTTTACCGATGCCAGGAACACTTTACGGGGAAACAGGTATTTTATTGATCATTATTATAAATTATGGACAAAAAATGACACCTTAAGAACCATATCTTCCGATTTAAAAATTGGTCATACTTTTAATTTTGAAAGAAAGAATTATCAGTATGAACAAGAATCTGCAAATCCTATATTTGGATCATCTTTTACTTCTAGTATCAATGACAGAGTAAAATATTCTAAATTTTTTAATGAAGTATATGTGTCTTTAAATTCACCTATTACCTTAGGAGAAGTAAAGTTTAAAGTAAATAATTTCAACTATAAATATGAATACAAAAGCATTTTAATCAGTGATGATCAGATAATTGAATCTAATCTTAGCGGAAATACGATCTCTTTAGGTGGGGAATGGCATACAAAATTTAAAAAATTAAATCTAAATGTAGATGCATCCACTATTATAAGTGGAAATTTGAATGGTCACAACCTGCTCGCTTCTATTGATTATGTAAAAGACAGCTTATTAAATATAAGCGCTCATGCTTTTAGGAACAGCAAATCTCCTAATTTCAATTTTCAATTGTTTCAAAGTGGCTATAAAAAATACAACTGGCAAAATAACTTTGACAATGAAGAAATTACAGGAATCGGTTTTATTTTTGATTCTAAAAAATGGTTATATGCATCCGTTGACATACATAACATAAACAATTACACTTATTTTGGTGCAACTCTGGATAATGAGCAAACCAAACCCATGCAATCCACTGAAAAAATTAACTATTTAAAGGTTAAATTGAGTAAAGAATTCCGATGGAGACATTTTGCTTTGGACAATCAGTTTATATATCAGAATGTTTCTTCTGGAAGTGATGTTTTTAGAGTTCCGGATTTTATCACCCGAAATACTCTTTATTACCAAAATCATTTGTTTAAAGGGAAACCTTTATATTTACAAACAGGTGTCACATTTAGTTATTTCAGTAAATATTACATGAATAGTTATAATCCTGTTCTATCTGAATTTTATCTGCAAAACGAACAGGAAATAGGAGGTTATCCTGTTTTTGATTTCTTTTTAAACTTTAGAGTTCAAACCATGCAGGTATTTTTTAAACTAGAACATTTCAATTCGAGTTTTAATCAATATAATTACTATTATTCTGCACCCACTTATCCTTACAGGGACTTCACTTTACGATTTGGATTGATCTGGACTTTTTTCATATAAAATCAACTTTAGAACATAACAGCAATAGACTATCAATTTATGCAACAGGAATTTCAACTACAGGTAAAACCAGAAATTGCGCAGAACCAGAAGCAACTTCAACTTTTTATTGCAAAAAATAAAAGGCTAAATTCCAGTGATATCAGGTATGTTGAAATAGTAAAAAGATCGGTAGATGCACGCCAAAAAAATGTAAAAATCAACCTAGGAGTTCGTGTTTACATCAAAGAGGAGTACAAAGAGAAAGCCATTGAATTACCAGATTATGATGATGTTAGCAACGCCAGAGAAGTGATTATTATTGGTGCCGGTCCTGCCGGATTATTTGCAGCTTTAAAACTAATCGAAAAAGGCTACAAGCCCATTGTTTTAGAAAGAGGAAAAAGTGTGAGGGAAAGAAGAAGAGACCTTGCAGCAATCACCAAAGATCATATTGTAAATGAAGATTCCAATTATTGCTTTGGAGAGGGAGGAGCCGGAACTTATTCTGACGGAAAACTATATACCCGCTCTAAAAAAAGAGGCGATGTTAATCAGATCTTAAAATTACTCATTGCCCATGGAGCAAATAAAACCATTGCTGTGGATGCGCATCCGCATATTGGCACCAATAAACTCCCAAAAATAATCCAGTCTATTCGTGAGACTATTTTAAATTATGGTGGAAAAGTATTATTCAATACAAGAGTTACAGATATTATCATTAAAAACAATAAAGTTCAAGGTATTGAAACCCAAAAAGGAGATATCATTCATGCTAAAAAAATAATTCTGGCAACTGGACATTCCGCCAGAGATATATTTGAACTTTTACACCACAAAGGAATCCGGATTGAAGCCAAACCATTTGCTTTGGGTGTAAGGGTAGAACACTCACAACAACTGATCGATCAAATACAGTATCATTGTGATATTAGGGGAGATTACCTGCCCCCTGCACCATACAGCGTGGTAAAACAAGTTAAGAACAGAGGCGTTTACTCCTTTTGTATGTGCCCCGGTGGTGTAATTGCACCTTGTGCCACTGCTCCTGGCGAAGTGGTTACCAACGGGTGGTCTCCTTCCAAAAGAGATCAGCCCACTTCCAATTCAGGTATTGTGGTAGAGTTAAAACTGGAAGACTTCACTCCTTATCAAAAATTCGGACCTTTGGCAGGAGTTGAATTTCAAAAACAGATTGAGCAAAGTGCCTGGCACCTGGCAGGTGAAACACAAAGAGTTCCGGCACAAAGACTGGTTGATTTTACAAAAGGAAAATTATCGAGTGATATTCCAAAAACATCTTATTTGCCAGGAACAACTTCTGTAGAATTGAATCAGGTATTACCCGATTTTATACACAAAACTCTGCAAAATGGATTTGAGCAATTTGGAAGATCTATGAAGGGTTATTTAACCAATGAAGCGGTGGTTCATGCACCTGAGTCAAGAACCTCATCGCCGGTAAGAATTCCAAGAGACAGAAAAACAATGGAACATATTCAAATAAAAGGTTTGTATCCTTGTGGAGAAGGAGCCGGCTATGCCGGTGGTATTATTTCTGCAGCAATTGATGGAGAAAAATGTGCTGAACAGATCAGTTTGATCTATTAACCCAAAGCAAAATCAACGGCATCTTCTGCGTGAATTTTAGTAGTATCAAAAACATGTATATGTACATCTTTCTGTTTGATCAAAAGTGGTATTTCGGTACAACCTAAAATAACACCTTCAGCTCCTTGTCGCTCTAATTTCTGAATAATTTTAAGCATCGATTTTTTTGAATTCTCTTTAAAATCACCATGAACCAATTCGTTATAAATAATATTATGTACAATATTTCTGTCTTCTTTTTCAGGAATTACTACCTGAATATTAAAATCATGCAACAATATATTCTTATAAAAATCCTTTTCCATGGTAAATTTAGTTCCCAGTAAAGCAACTTTATTTATACCCTTTTTCAAAATATCTTTACCGGTTGACTTTGCAATATGCAAAAAGGGAATGGATATATTTTCCTGAATTTCATTACTTAAAAGGTGCATGGTATTGGTACATAAAATAATCACCTCTGCACCACTTTTTTCAAGATTCTTTGCAGCCTGTACCATGATATTTTCCAATCCTTTCCAATCATTTTTATGCTGCAACTTTTCAATCTTAGAAAAATCAACGGATTCCATGATACAACTAGCAGAATGAAATCCACCAAGCAATTCATTTACTTTTAAATTGATCAATTCGTAATACACAAGAGAAGATTCCCAACTCATCCCTCCTATCAAACCTATTTTTTTCAAAAGATTAAATTTTTAATTTAAATAATATCAACTCTGTAAAAGGTGATTCTAACTCTATTTCCTTACTAACTGCCTGATCTTGATATTAAATGCTGCAAATAACAAGGTCATTACCGGACTGATTAAATTAAAAAAGGCAAACCAGATATATTCACCTGTTGCAACACCTAATGTTTTTGATTGATATGCTCCACCTGTGTTCCACGGAAAAAGTATGGACGTCACTGTACCTGAATCTTCTAAGGTTCTACTTAAATTCTCAGGTGCTAATCCTTTATCTTCATATGCTTTTGCAAACATTTTACCGGGAACTACAATAGCAAGATATTGATCAGAAGCTGTTCCATTAAAGAAAATACATGAAGCAGCAGTACTGGCAAACAAACCAAATGTGCTGTTGGCTACACTTAATAAAGCATCACTAATTTTTTGCAAAGCACCTATTGCCTGCATAACACCTCCAAAAAACATGGCACATAAAATCAGCCAGATAGTACCAATCATTCCTGCCATTCCTCCCGAAGAAAATAATTGGTTTTCATCCAAAATCTCATTCCCTGAAGGTATATAAACATCATTAGTTATAGCATTCATAACACCTTTATAGGCGGTATCAAATGTAAGAGTATCAGCTTCTGCAACCTTTAATAGTATTTCTGGTTGAAAAATGATTGCAAAAATAGCTGCCAAAATAGTTCCAATAAACAAAGCTGTTAAAGGCTTCGCTTTTTTAATAATTAATATGATAACTATTATTGGAACAATAAATAAAATTGGAGATATATGAAAAGTATTGCTAATGCTTTCTATCAAGCCCGAATCATCTTTTATATCGGTTCCTTCATGATTAAAACCTAAAATTAAAAAAAGAATTAATGTAATAATCATCGATGGAATTGTAGTATACATCATATATTTCACATGTGTAAAAACATCTGTTCCTGCCATTGCAGGAGCGAGATTCGTAGTATCTGATAATGGCGACATTTTATCACCAAAATAGGCTCCAGATAAAACAGCACCTCCAATCATTCCAATTGGCAAACCTAATGCTTTACCAATTCCCATTAAAGCAATTCCAATTGTAGCAGTGGTTGTCCACGAACTACCGGTAGCCAATGAAATAATTGATGAAATAATTACTGCTGCGACCAAAAAAAACGTTGGATTCAAAATTTGTAATCCATAATAGATCATTGTTGGAATAATACCACTTACTAACCATGTACCAGCAAGTGCACCAACCATAAGTAAAATTAAAATCGCTGAACTTGTAGATTGAATATTCTCTGCAACTCCATGCATCATTTTTTCATAAGGAATTTTATTTTTAAAACCCACAATTGCAGCCACAACTCCACCAAAGATTAAAGCAAATTGATTTGGTCCGCTTGTAGCACTATCACCATAAATATGAACATTAAAAGCCAGCATTGCTACTAAAATTAATATAGGGAAAAGAGCTTCCCAAATATTTATTTTTTTATTCTTGATAATCTTAGTATCCATGGCAAATATTTAAATTGATGATGTAATGTTACGTAAAATCAATGGATTTTAAAAATATATCCAATAAATGTGATTTTTACGCATTTTATTCAAATAAATACACTGTTAATGAGTTATCTATAGTAGATTCATGTTTAAAGAAATGATTCTAAAACCAGAAAAATGATACTTGCAAAAAAAAATAAAAAATTTACGCAACCATTAAATTAATATTACATCTATAAATTAGTTACCCCATTAGCTATGGATTTAGAATATAACATACTAGGTCATCTTTTTAAAAACGACAACGGAAAATTTGTTGACGTAACTTATTTAGATGAAGATTATAGTTCTTTGATTGAAGCACTGATTGAACTGAAAGGAAATAATTACATTGTAATTGATGAAGTAAGTCCAAGGAATTTCACTGCTTTTGGAATTTCAAATCAGCGAAAGCATAAAATAAGAGCTAAAATTAATATAAAAGGAAAAATTTATTACCAAAGTTTGTGTAATAAATTAAATAAATCAGAACAAAATTCTGAAAAAAGACGCAGTTTTAAACTTGCTCATTTTTTCAATTTTTAATAAAAGTTTACTCAAAATTAATCTCAGGATTTTAAAAGAGGATTCGATAACTATCGAATCCTTTTTTTAATTTAACACCCTTTCGTTTTAATTGTTCTATCCTATCAAAATTATCCTGTTTTTTATGATTTCTGATTCAAAATTTATACTAAATAAGAATTACTCTCGTTCTTGTACCTGAATCCCTCCCTTTAACAATAATTTATTGAACAAATAAATTAACCTGTACTAAAAACATATTGCTATATATGAAAAAGTCTGATTACAACTCTTTGTTAATTCATTCATTAGAGTTAAAAGTTTTTTTACTCGAACTGGATAAAAACCTATTAAAACTCAATATTAAAAAAATTAAAAAGAAAAAGTAAATACTTAAAAAAGGTGGGTTGGATATTATAAAACGTAATTTCAAATCCACCTTTTTTTTGTTATTTATAATAATAAAATCCCTCCTGCTTCCTATAAGAAGTTTTGAATCTCTCTGGTTATCCATACTTTCTCTTAATAATTTCAAAACATTAAATTCTAATCAAAAAAAATAAGTACTTTCGTATTGATTGAACTTTCTTTTAAGTTTTAAATCTTATGAAAAAACTTTCTGATCTCATTATACGTTTTAAGTGGCCTGTATTGGTTTCTGTTTTTTTGATCACACTTTTCTTTTCTTATCAGCTATTTCATATCAAAGTTGATTCAAACATTATCAATTCTCTACCTTCTGATGATCCGGATGTTGCACTTTTTAGGGAAGTTGGAGAAAAATTTGGCAGCAATGAAATTGGAATGCTTATTATTAAAGCAGATAATGTGCTCCTGCCGGATGTTATCCAAGATATTAGAATGCTAACGGATACACTTTCTAATACAGACGGAATTATATCGGTGAACAGCCTTACAAACCTACAACATCTTGAAGTTACCGGCGATGATTTTGAGGTTACAAATCTTATCAATTCAAATAATATTCCTAAAAATAAAGCAGATGCAGAAATCTTGCTAAAAAAAATCACTACCGATCCCATGATCACAGGCAATCTCATTGCTAAAAATGGTACTTCTGCGGTTATCATATTTTCATATGCCAGAGATGTTAAGATCCAGGAAGCTTCCAAAATGATCATGGATAAAATTGAAAAATTACCAATAAAAAGCAACTATTATTTTGCCGGTAGCCCTTTTATGGTAGCCTATGTATCTAAAGTGGTATCACACGATCTTGCTATCTTAATTCCTATATCCTTTTTGATCATTACTTTACTGCTTTATCTTAGTTTTCATACGGCAAGAGGTGTTGTTTTACCATTATTAACTGCTGGATTAGCCATTGTATGGAGTATGGGGTTATTTTCATGGATTGGACTAAAACTATCCATGGTATCCAACAATGTACCTATTATTATTCTGGCAGTTGGAACCGCTTATGTAATTCATATTTTAAATCAGATCGATCATCAAAAAGAATCTGGAAAGGTTCAAAAACTGAGAAACTCACTTTCTTTAATGCTGGTACCGGTAAGTCTTTCAACCCTAACTACCATGGTTGGATTTTTATCCTTTATTTTTGGTGCTTACCTGAGTATGATCCGTGATTTTGGATTGCTCGCAGCGATGGGAACATTTTTTTCAGGACTCCTGGCACTTACTTTTGTTCCTGCTCTGATTGCAGTTCTTCCCGAAAGGAAAAAAAAGAAACAAACGGTAAAAAAAACCTCTTTACTGTTACAGCGTTTTCTTATTCCGCTTAGCAATAAAGTAATTCTTTTCCCAAAAAGGATTCTCACCATATGGGTGTTGATACTGATCATTAGTATTGGTGGAATTTTTATGCTGAAGCGAAGTGTAAGCGTAGCAGGCTATTTTAAAAAATCGCACCCAGTAAGTATTACCGAAAAGATCCTTAGTGAAAGTTATGGTGGAACCAAACCATTATTTATCACTTTTAAAGGAAATATAGCCAGCCCGGAAGTGCTAAAAGCCATGATGGATCTGGAAAATTATATGAATAAGAGTCCGCTGATTGGCAGCACCCAGTCCGTTGCTGATATTGTTCGCGAATTAAACAGAAAGATTGGTGGAGAAAATAAAATACCAGATGACGAAAGCAGCATCGGACAATTATGGTTCTTACTCGATCTGCAGGAAAGTATTTCCCGTTTGGTAAGTCCGGAACTGGATCAGGCATTGATCATTGCAAAATTTCAGGATATTGGAGATCATTCTACCATAGAGTTAAATGATTATATGCAAAGCTATTTTAGCAAGCACAAATCAGATGATTTTAGTATTCAAATGAGTGGCATGCCATTTATCAATAAAAAACTATCTGACAACCTGCTTTATAGTCAGGTCATAAGTCTGATCATCGCACTGATTCTGGTAATGATCATTGTAAGTTTAATGCTGCATTCTTTTACCAAAGGACTTTATGCCAGTTTACCGGTAATTGTAACCATTGCCATTATTTACGGTGTGATGGGATATAGTAGTATCCCGCTAAATATTGCAACTGTTTTGGTGGCAAGCATTGCTATGGGAATTGGTATCGATTATTCCATTCATTTTTTCTCTTATTTTAACCATTCAAAAGCTAACGGGAATAAAACACCGGAAGCAATTCGTGCAAGTATCCACATAAGTGGTAAAGCCATAATTATCAATTTTATTTCAGTATCTCTTGGTTTTTTAACCTTAGTTTTCTCTAATTTAGTCCCCATGATCTACTTTGGAATCATCATCGCATTGAGTATGCTGGGTGCTGCCATGGGAGCTCTAACTTTATTACCATCCATACTTTTGCTTGAACAGAAAAAAACGAAACAATAATGAAAACATATTTTATAATCTTTACAACAATCTTCTTGGGATTTCAAATAAACGCACAGGAAAATGCCAATACGATTCTTTCAAAAGTAGATAAAACCATCTTTGCTATCAAGGATAAAACTTCCACCGTTGAAATGCAAATGATCAATTTAAAAACAGATAGTAAAAAGATCAAAAAAGCCATCCTTTATCAAAAAGATTTGGATAAAAAACTTTTCCGATATACGTATCCTAAGTCGGATAATGGTATTGCATCCCTAACACTTTCAGATGCAGTTTATCTGTATTTACCGATGTTTAAAAAACCAAAAAAGATCACAAATTTAGCAGAAGGAAACAAATTCAATAAATCAGATTTTTCTTTGGAAGATCGCGATGACAAGACTTATACCGAACGTTTTACACCCAGTTTAATAAAAACAGATACAGACAGTTATGTACTTAATCTTATTCCGAAAAAAACGGATGGATCGTACAGCAGATTGGTTGCAACTATTAACAGGCATTATTATTATCCTGAAATAATTGAATATTACGATCAGAATCATAAAAAATTAAAAATTGCTACTTACACTTTTAAAAAAAATGCAAACCATTGGGTTACTACACAGGTTACCATGGAAAATGTGATTAAAAATCACATGACCAAATTTATCATGACCGATATCAAGGTCAACACCGGTTTAAAGGACGAAATGTTTACACCTGAGAAGATGGTAGTTGAAAAATAATTTATATGTTTACATCACTCAAAAATATTATTTAAAAATTCCCACACTTAACTATCGTTCTGAACATAAGACAAGGCTCGCCTTCTCGAGGAGCTAAGTATGAGCGACGTGGTGATCTATTAACTCGCATATTCATCATGGAATTTATCACGTTGAGATTGCCACACTTCACTATCGTTACGTTCGCAAAGACGAAATGATTCAAATAGTACTACAAAAAAATAATACATAATTTCCTTATGTATAAGAATATTATGTATTTTTGTAAAACCATTGCAATTATTAAAAAATGAATCAAATTTGAGGCGTAAGAAAATTTAAACCCACTATTTACTTTCGTAAATGAGGACTTTAAATTTTTGACAACGAAGAAGTTGTTTTATTTTTTGATTTGAAATTTAAAAATAATATAAATTGCATTGGTTTTACTATGGCAAATCAAAAATTATACAAAGGATCCCTACAAACTATCATTTTAAAACTGCTGGAAGAGCAGGATAAAATGTATGGTTACGAAATTACACAAAAAGTAAAGAAACTCACCAAAGGAGAACTAAAAATAACCGAAGGTGCCCTCTACCCTGCCCTGCATAAAATGGAAGCTGAAGGTTTACTTGATGTGGAAATCGTGAATATTGGCAATCGGATGCGTAAGTATTACAAACTTACGGAACAAGGCACCAAAGAAACTGCCAATAAACTTGCTGAACTGGAAGAGTTTATCAAAACCATGCAAAAACTGGTCAACCCAAAATTAAGTTTAGGATGAAACTAAGTAAAGAGCAAATAGAACAGGTTGAATTATATTTAACTGATAAAGGACTTAAGTACATCGATATTCGTTATGAGGTTTTGGATCATATGGTTACAGATATTGAGGAAAAAATGATTTCAAAACAACTTTCTTTTAAAGATGCTTTCGAAATAGTTTATTTAAAATGGAACAAGAATTTTATTCCTAAATCAAACTTTTTTATAGGTTCCGGATATACCGGGCCCAAAATATTTATTGATAATTGTTTTACCATTTATAAAAAAATAATTCTGAAAATTCAATTTTTTTCATTTTTGCTTTTTTACGGATTAGATTACTTTTTAAAACAAATTGCGTTTCCCTTATCTAATTACAATAAAGAGATAAACATTGCATATAAAACAACCATAATTATCAGTGTAATTGTAATGCTTTATTGGTTTTTTCAGATAAAAAGAAGTAAACGACAATCAAGTTTTAGTTTTCTTTTTATCAGACAGATTATACCTGTAACACTAATATTTGCTCTTTTAGGTATCCTTATGCAGGATGCATTTAGTTTAGGAAAATTAGTTTCCATATTTTTATTATTTGGACTCTGGAGCGGAAGTCAATTATACAAAAACCATATAAAAAGTGTTTCTCTTTATTCATCTATATCAACCCAATGAGACTCAACAAAAGCCAAATAAAATATATTGATGATTATTTAAAGCATCATAAGTTCAAATACTGGGATATTCGTTTTGAAGTATTAGATCATATTGTAAATACCGTTGAAAGCAAAATGGATGAGGGTGTTTCTTTTGATGATGCCATGATCGAAGTACATCAAAGCTTTGGTAATTCCATGAAAATGTTTTGGAATACAGGTGTTGAACACTCCATATTTGCTAATGGAAATGGCTATAAAAATTTGATTCAAAACAAAAAAAAGGAGCTACTTAAAAAATACAGGAACCTAATGTTTAAAGAGTTTAAAAGCTTTTTTAGATCGTTTAAAAATATTATGTTGATCATTGTTTTTATCCTTATTGAAATAAAATTGTATGCATTACTCGATTCTAAGACTTTCATGAGAGTAAATGTACTATCTATACTTATCCCGCTTTTAGTCTATATTTATATTTTTATCAGATATTATAAAAAGAACCTTTCTTTTGCCTTAGAATCAATTCCAGGGCAATTAATTATCCCTTTTGTGTTTGCTAGTACAGTCTTTAGAATTGAAAAAACTGACATACCAGACTATATTTCATATTTAATTATTGTGGGTTACCTAATTATTTCTTCCATCTGGTTTTTTTCAGGACTTAAAGTCTATCGAGAAAAATACAAAGAATTCAATCAATTTTATAAAGAACTGCAAACAATATGAAACTCACCTCCCAACATATCGATCAGTTGTTTAAATTTACACAAGTACATTATGTAGAATGGTATGACCTGCAAACCGAACTGGTAGATCATCTTGCCAATGACATTGAAAATATCTGGGAAAAAGAACCCAATCTAAGTTTTGATCAGGCAAAAAACAAAGCCTTTATAAAGTTTGGTGTATTTGGATTTCACGATGTAATCGTAGATAAAACTAATGCTGTAAACAAAAGGTACTGGAAAGTTTTATGGGCTATTTTTAAAGATTATTTTAAACCTCCAAAAATACTTTTGGTATTGTTAACCACTTTAATCATTTTTACAATTGCTAATCATACAGAACACAATATAACACCACTTGTCATCTCTTTTTGGATCATATTTACCATTCCTATCGTATTTTTCTTTAAATATAATATCGATCTCAAAAGAAAATTAAAAAAAACTGGTAAAAAATGGCTGGTCGATGAAATGATTAGACAATCCGGTTTGTTTTTTTTCATCGGAATTCAAATTCCTATTCAATTATTAAAATATGTAAATACTTATTCGTTTGTTTTAAACTCAAGTTGGCTCTTATTAACTTCTTTTTCACTATCAGTTTTTGCTACATTTGTTTATATTGTTATTAAAATTATGCCTCCAAAACTGGAAGAAGAAATGAGCAAACTCTACCCAGAATACAAACTTTATAAAAAAGCATAAGCCTTTTCAATTTTATTTGTAATTTTACAGCCCTCTCGATTAGTAATGTTTTAAAAGGGTAACAAACATTTTGAAGAAAATAACATATAGTTTCATATTCATCATCCTCTTCTTTTTTGCAATAAGCAGTTGCTCTACTAAAAAAGATACTTTTGTTAGTAGAAATATGCACGGCATGAGCACAAAATACAATGTGCTTTTTAATGGTAATAATGCTTTTAACGAAGCTAAAGAACAACTGGATGACACTTATGAAGATAATTTCTGGGAACGCTTACCTATTGAACCCTTAAAAATTGAAGAGGAAGAGATCATTCCCATGCCAGGGCAAACCATTACCAAAGTTACCGAAGCACAAGGTTTTGATAAAGCCGAAGAAAAAGCGGTAAAGGCTATTCAAAAACACTCTATGGTTATTGATGATTTTGAAAGAAATAAACAAATTGATGAAGCCTATTTATTATTAGGAAAAGCAAGGTATTATTCTCAAAGATTTATTCCAGCTTTAGAAGCTTTCACTTTTGCCATCAATAAATACCCAAATGCCAACTTATTTAATGAAACCAGAATCTGGAAAGCCAAAACCCATGTTCGATTAAAAAATGAAGAACTGTCAATTAGAACATTAGATCTGGTTTTAAAAAGTATTGACTTATCAGATGCAGAATATGAGGAAGCACAAACTGCCATGGCTATGGCTTATACACAGATAGATAGTACCCAACAGGTTATTGAAAATTTAAAAAGATCCACATTATATTTTACCGATAGAAATCAGAGTGCCAGAAACATGTTTATTTTAGGACAGATATACAGAGAAGAAAATCATATAGATTCTTCGAATATCGTTTTTGAAAATCTTGCCTTGATGAAAAAAATTCCTCAAAAATATAAAGTCCATGCCATACTCGAAAGAGCTAAAAATTATAATGCAGCAGATAGTACCGACCTCACTATTTACGCTTTGCATGAATTGATTAACGACAGAGACAATCGCCCCTATCTGGATGAATTATATTATCAGGCAGGTTTGATATCTCAAAAAAGAGATAGCCTCGCATTTGCCTATGATTTTTATGAAAAATCGATTCTCCACAATACGAAAAAGCCATACCAAAAAAGTTTATCTTATGAAAAATTAGGCGATCTATATTTTGACGATACCAAATTTGAAATCGCAGGTGCCTATTATGACAGTGTTTTACAGATCAAAGAACTGGATCCAAATTCAAAACGTGTACGAAAGATCATCCGAAAAAGAGAAAGCTTAAATAATGTGATCTTTTATGAAAATATTGTTTATAAAAACGATAGTATTATACATATTGCTGAAATGCCGGAAGTACAACAAAAAGAATTTTTTGAAGCGTATGTTGAGAATCTGAAAGCCATAGATGAAGCTAAAAAAGTGAAAGAAGAAATTGCCGCAATGAATAATTCCGGTAACGGAATGATCAATAATGTATCCAGTAAACAATCAAATGATAACAGTGGTAAATTTTATTTTTACAATGTACAGCTAGTTGGTTTGGGTAAACAGCAATTTAAAACCAGATATGGCAACAGGCCATTGGCTGATTTTTGGATCTTATCACAAAGTGGCGGTGGCTTTAGCAGCAGACCAGACATAAAATCTGGTGAGCTGGTAGCAGATGACTCAAGGTATAATGTGGCTTTTTATTTAGATAAAATTCCTGATA
>VAPK010524581.1_pt1 | contig 17567 bp, 18 predicted proteins | sample 3395031 | NCBI WGS metagenome assembly VAPK01 (sample SAMN08290443, study PRJNA428436) | hydrothermal vent metagenome | isolation source: Deep-sea hydrothermal vent chimney 1 | place: Pacific Ocean: Juan De Fuca Ridge
CGAAAATTAATTCTTCTGGGGCTAGCCCCAGAAGAATTAAAAACAATAGCTTTATAGAAGTTTTAGAAAACTAAACAGTTCTAATTTGGGGAAGCCTACAAAACAACTCCATATACATAGGTTAAAAAAATGTCAATACAGCATTCTGAACAGAATAATTATCATCTATAATTGGAATGAATTTCCATTTATCAAATGCTGTGCATGGATGAGATATTCCACATATTATGATGTCACCAACTCTTAAATCTAGATTTTTCTCGAATCTCATATATGCATGTTGATCATTAGTCTCGAAAATCTCGGCAGCTTCCAAATTAAAAAACCCCTCCCCTGACCTAAAGGCTTTAGTCACATAAGGTAAATCACAATCATAGGGGCAATCTCGTTTGCCCATGGTCAGTATAGCCAACCCTTCTTCTGGAATTGACTGGACATATGAAAATAACTCAAATGCAGGCTTAAATTTACCTGGCCAGCCCCGCCTTAAGGACTCACATTGATGGTGATCATAAAATCCTGAATCATGAGTAATATAACAACCACTGCGTAATACGAAGCGTAATGAATCCTTATTATTACTTTGTCCAAGATATTGAATGACCAAATCGTGGTAAGAAGTTCCGCCAGCAGAAATAATGAATTTATCATCTCCTCTAAAAAAAGGTTTTAGAAGATCTACACACGCTCTCAGTTCTTCGAGATAACGACGAACTGCTTGCTCAGTCTCCTCTACCGAACCAAATATCACACCTTCAAAACCTTCAATACCGCTTAGCCTAAGAACACCTTCATACTTATCGATTTCTTCTGCAACCGACTTAATTTCTGATCTGCTCCGACAGCCTGTACGATGACCGGTAATCCCCAATTCAACCAATACATTAATAGGTCTTTTTAACTTATACTCTTTGGCATATTTAACGATATGTTGAATTTGGGGAATAGAATCAACAAGTGTATAAAAATCAAACCTCTCATCTTTATTCAGTTCCTCAACGATATAACGAATATTCTGTTTGCCAATAAGTTGATTGGCCTGGAGTATTCGCTGAACGCCATAATAGCGATAAGTTTGAACTTGATTAATCGTGGCTGCCGTAATCCCCCAGGCACCATGATCTAACTGTTGTTTGAATAACTGGGGAGACATGGTGGTTTTGCCATGCGGACAATGGGAGATATCCCATTCTTTAATATATTTTTGCATTAAGCCCAAATTGTGTTCTAATGCAGTTTTTTTTAGAGTCAAAAGGGGAAATGGAAGATCTTCATTTAATACGTTCCAATTTTTCTTATGAATATCCGCAAGGGGAAATGGCGCCACATTACCTGGTAATCCTTTAGTGCGTCCATCCAGTAGTGTTTGTTTCAGTTCACTTAAATTCATATTCATCTGATTATCTATTTTTCAGACATAATAATAATGCCTTCAATGCAATTTCACATCACTCTTAACCCAATCAAACGTATTGCCAGGTGGCTATTATATCTAATATATAAACTTTAAATATTCTGCGGATACTGAAGAGCAACTTGACGAATTTCATAAGTAAATTGATTAAACATTTTCTCCCAAATCTTAGCTGTCTCCGCATTATATTTATAAAATCCTTTTTGATTGGAAATTCCCTGGGCGTGTTCTGCGAGCTTCTCTTTCATCAATTGGGGAACCTCTGTACCATTGTACAGTTCTTTATTGAGGTCTTCCATAACAGCACCATAAGCTTGAATACCAGTTAAATCCATGAAACGAAACGGTCCCGCAAAAGCTGTCCACCATCCCATATCATTACGTACCGATCGGTCAATATCTTCGATTTCACACACACCAGATTCAACAAGGTAAAAAGCTTCACGCAACATCGCATACAAGAGACGATTGGTAACAAAACCGCGTATGTCTTTTTTAATGAGCGAAGGTTCTTTACCCCAATGCTCCGCCCAAGATTTAACTTTTTCACCGTTTTTAATATCTGTCTTATCTCCACAAATAATCTCCATAAATCGAGTAATGTGCGCTGGCTCAGCCCAATGGATCCCAATAACCCTTTCAGGGTACTTTGCCTTCTCCTGGAGGATTGATATTGGAATTGCAGAAGTGTTTGTTCCGATTACTGCCTTGGTTGAAACTTCAGCCTCTATCTCTTGAATGACTTTTTGCTTTTCTGTTATATTTTCAAATATTGCCTCAATGACAAGCCCACAGTTTTCAATTGATTTCATCCTTGAAGATATATTAAGAACATCCAAAGTTCTGTCAACTGAACCTGTGAATAACCCTTTCTCATACATTTCATTAAGATGTGCTTTAATACTTTTCCGCGCATTTCCCTTGCGAGCATTATCAATCTCAACCACTGTAACAGGATGCCCCGACGCCAATAGGCACGTAATAATACTAATGCCCATAAGGCCAGCACCTACAACGCCAATGTGTATCTGTAATGTGTCATTTATCTCTTTAGTTTTACTCATGTTTAATTAAATTATTTCTGATTTAGCTGTCTTTACCTATATAAGCTACAGCATCTATTTCAACTTTGATACCTAATAATTTTGCACCAACCGTGGTTCTTGCAGGTAATATTCCTGGAAACGCTTCACGGTAAGCCACATCAAATTCATCAAAATCATTAATATCCGCTAGGTAACAATTGCATTTGACCACCTTACTCATAGAAGCTCTTGCTGCTTCTATGAGTCCTTTAATATTCTTCATGGTTAAGCTAGTCTCTTCCTTAACACTACCTGAAACAATATTCCCTTGCGGATCAATAGGACCTTGGCCTGAGACATAAATATAGTCTCCTGTTTTACGGGCAGATGAATAAGACCCCGTATTCTTAGCTACCTTTGAATTTTCGATTGTTTGCATAATTTCTCCTTTTTACGTTTGTCTTATTGAAAATTTATAAAGTGAAACCTATGATGGTTAAACATAAGTACTTCCTACATATATCTCTCATCTAAGGTTTGATCAATAGTATTCTAAATAAATATGCCAACAACCTATTGAGATACCCTGATTGAACCTCTTTGGCCAATTATCTGCCCCTGCATCATGGCATGGGAAGGATCCGTTCTGTTGAGATTAACTTGGACAAGCTCTTCGCCCCGCCCTGTTATTAGTTGAGCTATTCTTAAATACAGTTTTCCCGTCTATTAATAGCTCCGCAATACCTTTAGCAGGACGTGCAGGATGCTCAAATGTACCTCGCTCTTCGAGATCATTGAAATCAAATATAACGATATTGGCCTTTCGCCCCACCTCAAGGTAACCTCTGTCCTTCAAATTAAAAAAATCTGCGGTCTTACTTGTTATCTTTGCAAGACCATCCTCTTGTGAAATTATTTTTTCACCTACATAGCGCACTAAAAATCCTGTAAAGGCAGAATAGCTTCGAGGGTGGCACACTCCTGAAAAACCCGAGGAGAATAAATAACCATCGCTGCCCAGCAGGCATTTAGGATGGGCAATAATCGCATCCACAGTATGGGGTGAAGACTCATAATGATAGATACATAAACAATTTGGGTCTTCCCACAAGATTTGCTGAGCCACCAATCCAGGAGACTCATTTTTGGCTCGAGCCAAGCTACCAATAAAATGTCCCTGAATATTCCTATTTATGTGCTGTATTACATATACGTCATCCAAGCCATGAATACAAACTTCAAATGCTTTTGCCTCTAACTCTCCTGCAGGAATTGGATTTCGCTTATCAGGCTGTCTCGCAAACAAATGCTGAAGTAACCAGGACAAACTTGTAAATCCCGCGACATAAGGATAAACATCCATAAACAAATTGTCTTGCTGCTCGATACAGTCTAACAATTCAGGTAGTAAATAATCAAAACGATTCGAAATAGGGCGTAGATGTGAAATTAGAACTTTACAGTTTGTCTCTTGCCCTAAATACGCCACCTCCTTCATGGCATCCAATATTCCTGCGCCTTGATCACGAATATGACAAGTTAGGGGACGGTTGTATTTAGCTAGCACTTTGCATAGACGCAATAATTCCTTTTTTGTATATCCTGCCGCTTCAGGATAATTCAAGCCCACGGACATCCCTAATCCTCCATGGAACAAAAATTCGTCCAATATCTCCGCCATTTTGTCTATTTCAGTATCCCTGGCCTGACGAGCCTGACCCATAACATAGATGCGTAAAGTACCGTGACCTATCAAATCTGCAATATCCAAGGGCAAGTTTTTAGATAATCGGCGACAATGATCAGGACCATCAAGTGATACTGCATTGTCTTGTGGTAACAAAATAGGGTTTGGCAAAACTTTAGGAGTTGCCGACATACCGCAGTTTCCCACCACCAGAGTCCCAACTCCTTGGCTCAGTGATGAACAACCATCATTGTGGACATCTACGCAATGATAATCGCCATGATTATGACTATCTATAAAGGCAGGGGCAACAACCCTTCGCCCTGCATCCCATTCACGCTGGCCCTGCATCCCTTTCTTATGTATTCCCACATAAGCTATCGTACCGTCATTGATGCCCACACAAGCATCAGATAAAAAAACTGATCCATCAAAGACTTTACCTCCAGTGATTATCTGATCATACATCATAGCGTAGAAAATAACTGACTATTAATAATTTTTTCTCGTGATTAAAATGTGGCCCTTCCCCCTGATATATCATACACTGCGCCAGTGGAAAAACTTAGCTGTTCCGATACCAGAAATGCGACTAGTTCGGAAACTTCCCTAGGTTGTCCTAGGCGCCCCATTGGGATTTTTGCAAGCATATATTCCAATGTTTCTTCACTGACATCCTTATTCATTTCCGTCTCGATAACCGCTGGTGCGATTGCATTAACAAGAACGTCTATTTTTGCCAACTTTTTTCCAAGACTCTTTGTAAGTGCTATAACCGCCCCTTTTGAAGATGAATAAGCCGAAAGGTTCGGATTACCTTCTTTTCTGGCAATCGATGAAATGTTTATGATACGCCCCCCACCCTTGCTCAATCATACCAGGAATAGCTTCAACACAATTTAGAAAAGTACCCATAAAATTAATTTCCATAACCCTTCTCACTTCTGATGTATCCATTTCCCAAGAAAGTTTCGTACTCCCTGTAATGCCAGCAACTTTATTTCTCATAACAACTCAGCATTTTGTGGTTTATCAATTGCCCTTTTAATTAAATGGAACAAATCCAATACTTCTCTTTTTGTTTCTACGTCTAGTTTAAATCCTACCGGGCCCCTGACTAATGAATTTGTAAAAATACCCTGTTCCATGAGTAAAATCTTTTCTATTATGAGAAAGGCATCTAAATTATGTGCAATAGCAATCAAAGTAGATAGTGGTAAATGTATTTGCCGCGCCCTTTGATAGTTTCCTGCTTCGAGGGCCCTCCATATTTCGACAATAGCTTTCGACAAATCAGAACCTGGCATTGTCCCGGCAATTCCTCTTTTATAACTATCATAAAGACCAATACCGCCAGTTCCTTCAAAAATCAAGGCATCCTTATTCGTGCTATCCCTCAATGAAGATATGTATGGGCCAATAGGCTTTCCTTCGGGTTTAAACATGACACGTTCGGGATTCTTTTTATAAATAGAAGATTGTACATGTATAGGAATTGAATTACCTGCATAACCACTTGCATCCTGAATAATGAGTGGAATATTTGTGACTTCTAAAATACTCTCGAAATAATTGGTTAAGCCGTCTTCATCAGATATTGTCATCGAAGGAGGAATCGCCATTAATGCCGCGGCACCCAGCTCTTGAGATTGCTGCGCATGCCTCACGGCTTGGATAGTGCTTTCAGCTCCAACACTTGAAATCACAGGCCCCCTGTTGTTTGTGAATTTTACAACATTTTCAACTAACTGGTCTCTTTCCAAATCTGTTAATCGAAAAACTTCACTGACCATGGCTATAACGATTCCATCTACACCATTGTCAAATAGCCAGTGTATTTCCTTCTCTAGTATAGCGTAATCTATGGAGTAATCTTCATGAAAAGGTAAATGAATTACCGGAAGTACCCCCTTAATGGAATTAGTCTTCATTTTACTTATTTAAATTTTGATACTTGCATTATTGATTTTTTATAACATCATGATGCATTAGCGACCGCAGCTTCTTTTAAGATGACATTGACATTGGGTGAGGTTCTCACTGTGATATTTTAAGTATCAATGATCAAATACTAAACCAGAGCCTGACACATCTAATGAGCTTCTTAGCTTTGAAGCACCTAGTACAATTGTATATTTCTTGGATTCATTGGCCTGACAAAGAGAATTTCTTATCTTTCCCAGGTTTATGGTCAGACAACCATCTCATTTCGATATACTCCAAAGCCCTGTCAATTCTAGCAATTTCCTTTACTTATATGCTAACCACATGACCTTTTTTTGTACCTGAGAACAAAGGTAGGATTATTAGTAGAGCGATTAAATATTTCATTTTGAATTTATCAACACCCATCTTTTTTCCAAATTTAAACAGTTTATTATTTAGCTGGGTTTTTTTTATTCGCAATCCTATTTTCAATAATTGTTATAATTAAAGTGGAAGATAATATCAGGATCCCTCCAATAATTAATTGACTGTTAAGTGTTTCTCCGAGCCAAATAGCCGCAATCGGAATACCAAAAAATGCGATGAGATAATTGGACAATGCCACCTGGATTGCATCCAGTATTTTCAGCGCCTTAAAGAACAAGATCATGGAAAGATAATTGTGAAAGAAGGTCAGCAAGGCAAGCCCCGTCCATGTCTGACCTGTAAATAGGGGTATCCGTGCAAATACATCCTGTTCGAAGTAGAATACAAGTGGTGTAAGCAAAATGATGATAACAACATACGTATAAAACACCATCTCTATTTCAGTATACCTGTGTGCGATTTTTTTAATCCCTACATTGAAATAAGAATTACCCACAATACCCATAAAAATCAGGAGATTTCCGATTGCATATTTCGAACCAAAATCCATCTGACTTATATCGGCTGTAGAACAAAGAATCACTCCGACAATAGCAATGATAAAACTCGCCCACCGGGTTCTATTCATTTTTTCTTTTAACAGCATAACGGCAAATAAAGCTGTGATAACCGGCAAACTGAGGGTCAGGATAGCAGCATTGCTTGCAAGCGAATACTGTGTGCCCCAGGTCATCAGTACCTGTGCAGGAAAAGCGCCTAACAAAGCCAATTGTACAAATATGAGAATATCCTTCAACTTTTTACCACCTTTCTTAAAATCTCTCAAAGCAATTCCACCCATAAATATAGCAGCCAGAAGCATGGGAGCCCAAACAGTAAAATATGGGCCAACCTGATCCTGTGTAAGCTTAATGCATGTAAACTGAAGAGACCACATCAGGTTACATGCAAACAATAGTGTCCAGGACAGAATAATTTTTTTCATATGTTTTTTTTTGCATTTTCAGATTTAGAGGTCATCTTGAGTTTTTAATTTGGATCGAAAGAAAGGGTTGCGGACATTTGTATCGCTAAATAGAAATCCACAACCCAATGTACTATGTACTCGACAAAGATAATATAATGGAAGAGATAGTCCCTTACCTTTCCAAACAGTGCCGTGGCCCCTCTTCGAGGGTTCCGGTGGCAGAGAGATCGTCAATGCGATCCTGTACAAGCTCAAGACAAGTGTTCAATGGCACATGTTGCCCATGGGAGAGCTGTTCAGCGGTGACCCTTGATGTTACTAAAGACACCGATTGTAATACAAGTGAATTTCGAAACTGGATTTTAGGAATTGATAATGTTTTTAGAATCTTTATTAGATATGCTCTTTTTCAGTTTATAAATGCTTTCAGATACATCAAGCCTGTGAATAATCCATAACCCTTCGACTACGCTCAGGACAGGATTTAAAGAACTGACACCTGAAGCCAAGACGACCGAGTTAGCCAAGGCCATAGATCGCTTCGCAAACATTTGTAAAGAAAGGACCTTGGCCACGAGGTGCAGCGTAGCTAAAGCAATTCACAACATAGCCCATATTTTTAGTATTTTTACGGGCAAAGGCCATGGTGTCGGGTAATCTACGTGTCAGCCCTTGCGAATGATGGGGACACAAGGGGCTGTTTTCGAACAGCGGTACCACGGCTTAATTCGTAGAAGGCCTGTTGAACTTTCGGCAGGTCTTTATTTTTCATGAAACCGACCCTAGTTCGTACTTGTGGTCATTGGGAAAGAAATCATGTTTATCATGAGGTACAGCCAATTCGAAGGTAAAATAAAAACTCAAAACGAGTTCAATAAGATTTATTGCTCTATTGAACAATATTAACAACAATTAAAGGCCTATTTTTCATATGTATTCTCTGCTAGAAATACTAATGTTGTTTTTGCATGGGTCTTTCGCATTGGCAAATAGATAGCCATTGCCTTTATGAGTTGTACCAAAAATTAGTCCGTCTTTTTTAGCTTCATTTTTAAACTTTTCTACATTGGGAACAGAAAAAACCAATTTCAAGCAAACTTGGCCCATTTTCACAGATTTTGCAGCCTGATGAATAATAATCTTTTCTTGTTGGTTTTGGTCAGAGAGAACTATTAAGCTGTCTTTTTCAACCGCATTCAACTCGAAGTGCTTTACATAAAAGCCAGCGGTTTCTTTCATGTTTTTAGCGTAGATAATAATACTGTTAAAAGATACATTCATGTTTGCTGTTTTACCTGTGAATAATCCCTAAAATTAAAGATTTAGACCTACTAGGTCTTTCCAGAAATGTTGATGTAAAATAATCTTTTAGGACCAAACCAATACCATTTATTCCCATCCCAATCTTTTACGTTCTGTTTTAATATGTTTTGTAATATTCTGAAAGGTATCTACCCAAAATGTATCTTGATTGGCATGTAAATATTGTAATAATTCGTTGTGGGCTTCTTTAGATATATTGATATAGCCGCCACCAACACTATGAAACATGATGGTTGCAACAGTGCCTAGTTCGGCAGCTTTTTCAATATAGGCGATCAATTCTTTGCCCGTGACATCTTTGACCTCCCAACTGGGCATTAAGTATAGATTCACCTGTTTCATAGTTGTCGGAATTTCTCCCTTACAGCGTGCTGCCGTGAACAACGGCTTAATCAACGCTACGTATTCAGTGTCTTTACCTACCCAATAATCGCTACAGGTATAGGCATAGGTTCTTTCTGGTTTTCCATCCACGGCAGTCAGTAAGGTATTTGCCAAGGCCAATTCGGCCACCAATTGTTGTACGTTATAATTCGCTAAATCATATTCTTTTTTCACCCAATGAAATTCTTCTCGCCCTTCTCTGATTTTTTGACAAGGATGAAATAAACTATGATTGCCCAATTCGTGCCCTGTCTTGACCAATGCCGACCATTCCCCCATCCTATTTGCTAACGACGCAGAACTGCCTGTGCAATAAAAACTAGCTTTAAATCCGTATTGGTTCAAAGCAGGTCGAACAATGTCTAAATGACAGTCCAAGCCATCGTCATATGTCAAACTAACGGCAGTTTTTGCCCCATTTTTCCATTGAAACCTCAAGGTGTTATCGGCGGCAACGTTTTGATCCGTTTCAGTACTGGGCAATTGTTCGCTTATTTCTGTTTGAGAAAAAAGGAGTTGCGAACAGACCAGAAAAAAGAACAATAGTGAAATGGATTGCATTTATAATGTTTTAAAATGAGTTAATGAAATAGTTCTATAATGATCAATGGCTTTTTCGTTATGCCCGTGAATAACCCTTAAAATTAATGAACTGACACTTAATACCAAAACCATTTTTATGAAACCGACCCTAGTTCGTACTCGTAGCCATTGGAAAAGAAACCATGTTTATTTTGAGGTACAGTGAATTCGTAAATTTATTTGTTCATCAACCCTAACAGGTTTACAAAATCTGTTAGGACTATCATATAATATTCAATTCTCATTACTACTTTCAAGGCTGTTTCTTACCTTTAGAAAGAGAATATTACAGGACAACACCATGGAACAAAAAAAGCCACTGCCCCCATTCAATGTAGAGACAGCAAAACAAAAAGTACAAATGGCCGAAGATGCTTGGAACGCTAAAGACCCTGAAAAAGTGAGTATGGCCTATAGTATTGATTCAGAATGGCGAAACCGAACCGAATTCATCAACGGAAGAGAAGAAATAAAAGCATTCTTAACGAACAAATGGCAGAATGAGCTGGAGTATAAGCTAAAGAAAGAGCTGTGGGCCTTTGGTGATAATAGAATCGCCGTTCGTTTTGAATATGAATATAAAGACCCAAAAGGCAATTGGTTCAGAGCATACGGCAATGAAAATTGGGAGTTTGATACTCATGGTTTGATGACCAAACGTTTTGCCAGTATCAATGATCTACCGATAAAGGAAATTGAAAGGCGATTAAAGTAATTCTAAAAACAAATGATCGCGAACAGTACCCAACGAGATATTCAAGAAATTTTCAGGTTGTACGAACTGGCAACGGCCTTTCAAAAAATAAAGTTTCCTGAAAACCTATGGCCAAAATTCGATAAAAGGCGCATAGCGACCGAAATCAAAGAAAAGCGACAATTCAAATATTTGATCGATGATAAGATCGCTTGTATTTGGGCGATAAGCTGTAGCGATCCCCAAATTTGGGAGGATAAAGAAAACGACTTTTCGATCTATATTCATAGAATCGCCACCAACCCTGATTTTAGGGGAAATAATTTTGTGGAAAAAATTGTTGGGTGGTCTAAAAACTATGCGCAAGAGCATGACAAACGATTTATTCGAATGGATACCTGTGGTAAAAACGAAGGGTTGATACGGCATTATTCAAACTGTGGCTTTGATTTTCTTGGGATAAAAAAGCTAAAAGACACCTCTGAACTGCCTTCGCACTATCACAATGCCGATGTGTGTTTTTTTGAAATAGAGGTATGAGGGCAAGGCTAAAAATCTTTTTTGTTCGCCTTAACGAGAATTCGCCATACAGGAATAATCACCCACAAACCGAGTACTGTCAGCGATAGCGAAAAACCTATATGTGTACCGAAAAAGTCTTTAAAGACGGCACCGGTATAGCCCAACAGCGCAGAAATGTCCAGTTTCAGCAAGATAAGAATTCTCGCTAGATCAATGGGGTTGAACATTGTAGCGATCAAAGAGAATTTATCTAAGGGGTATTCATTGAAGGTAATCAAAGAGATCATAAAAATGCCATCATAGATTACGGCTAAAAAGAGCCACATCAAAATGGCGTAACCAAAGCCCTTGATCTTATTTTCAGTTGACAGGGCAATGTTGTAGGCGAGGGCCACAAAAATGAAATTAAGAAAAGACCCTACCAAGATCAATAGGCTAAAATCAAAAATAGCGGTAGATCTGAACAGTCCGTAAAGTACAAAGGGTATTCCTATGCCCAACACCAAACTCATGGTTAACGAGAGCGAAACACCAATATACTGGCCTATGAAGATCTTACTTCGCTTAATGGGCTGCGCCAATAACAGTTCGGTAAATTCACGGGAGTTATAATAGTACATGACCCCGAAAATAGTACCGATCAAGGGTGTTAGAACGATGATGATGTTCAATAATGTTATTACCGCCTTGTTGATGTCGTTATTTAGAAACAACAGTACAAAACCAAGAAGTAGGTAAAAAACGAAGTAGACATAGCTCCATCGGCTTCGCAGTAGATCGTATATACTGTATTTTAATATCTTAAGCATAGAACTTGTTTAACTTTTTCAATTGCAAAATCCCGAAGCCTCGGGAGCCCTTTTGCATCCCGTTTTTGTCTTTTCCCCCTTCCGTAGCCCTGCTATGCAATTCAAAATAGTCGTCAACATGGCACAAAATCGTTAATTTTCGCTTTAATCGAAAAAATTTAAACGAGTTCATATTGTTTCGATATCAAGTTAGCGATAGCATGTTCTAAATTAGCTTGGTTGGTTTGTTTTTTCAATGCGTCTACACTGCCTTTAAAATAAATTTTCCCGTCAAGCAAAAATACAATCTCATCGGCCATTTCTTCAACAAAACCCATAATATGGGTAGTGATCAAGATGGTTTTTCCTTTTAATCTTTCTTTGACGATAAGCTCTTTTAGGTGGATCAACGCAATGGGATCCAAGCCCGTTGTTGGTTCATCAAGTATGATCAATTCACTATCGAACATGAAGGCAAGTACCAAGTTCACTTTTTGCTTAGTTCCCCCGGAAAGGTTACCCAGTTTTTTGTTTAGAAATTCATTGAGTCCGAACTTATCGATCAACGCTTGTTCGTTCGCTATTTTGGGTCTCAGGTTCTTGACCATTTTAATCAGTTCAATAACGGACAGGTTAGCTGGGAAGTTGGCAATTTGAGGTAGATAATTTATATTATTTCTATAGTCCCATTTTTTTAAAATTGTTTGATCGTCTATTGTAATTTCCCCTTTATTGGGAATCACCATGCCCAACAAGCATTTGATCAGGGTAGTTTTTCCAGAGCCGTTCGGCCCCAGAATAGAGAAAACACCACCTTTGTCGATAATCAGATCCAAGCCATCTAAAACGGTCAGTTTCCCGAATTTCTTATGTAGGTTTTTAATTTCGATCATAAATTTAAATTAGATCAGCTTACAATTGCCGTATAAATTATTTATTTTACTATTTACTGCCCCAAAGGGTTAATCGGTTTCATCAATGGCTTTTCGTCTTTTAAATTATCTGGTGTAAAAACGGGGGACACTTTTTCAGAGAAATTAATAATATCCACAAAAAGACTGCGCAGCAGTACCAGGGTTTCTGGTGTTCTATTTACAATGTACGAAAACAGTTTTACAGGTCTATGCGGCACATCGCCAATACCATCTTTATCAATATCATAGCCGCTGTATTCGCTCCAATAATTGGCTTCGAACTTATTGTCGTTAAGTTTGCTGTTATACGATAGATCAAAGGCATTATGCATAAAATTATTGAACTCGAAGATATTGGTATAACAACCCCCAGTAAATTTCAAGGCCCAACCATTTCTGATAAAGTGGTTGTTTTTATACGTGATTCGGTTGCAGCCATCAATATTGATTCCTATAGTATTTTGTTCAAAAACATTATCGGTGATATCGGCATCGTTGATTTCTTTTAATAAAAGTCCGTATGAGGCGGTGCCCCAGTTGAAATGAAAAGTGTTATGGTGCATTTTTATGAATTTTGAAAACATAACGGCAACACCGGCGCCATTATCGTTAAACTCATTATGGTGATATTCATTGTGATTTGAAAACATAAAATGCAGCCCGTAGCGTACATTGTTTTTGCTCGTATTGTTAGAGACATGGCTTTTATCGATAAATTCCAAATAGATGCCATCACGCATTCCTGAAATGGTATTTTGTTCTATTCGCATATTCGAGCATTTCCAAATATGCAAACCGTTTCCTGAATTTGATTCGTTTACGGCCTGGCCCTTTATAGTGTTGTTTTGTAGTACCCCGTATTTAGCTCTTTGCACAATGAAGCCGTAAAAAACATTTTCAAATTGGTTGTTTTTTATTGTGAAATTGGTAGATTCTGTCACAAAAACACCGGCGATTTCCTTGGTATAGCTCATGCCGACGTTTATAAATTTAAAGCCTGAAATAGTAAACTCATCTGCCTTTACGGTAAAAATACTCTCGGCTTTATTTTCAGCATCAAGTACTGGGTAATCTACCCCGATAATATGAATCGATTTTGAAACATCGATTTTCGTTTCTTTATAAATACCCTTCTTTACTAGAATCGTGTCTCCTTTTATAGCGATTGAGATGGCACCTTTTATCGTTTTCGTTTTACATGTTGCGCATACCTTTATCGTGTCGGCCAAAGCGCTGATATGAAAAAACAAAAACAAGAGTAAGAGGTACCGCATTTAATCTATAAATTATCAGATGACTTGCCTTGGGGCTTACTGTTCACCTCTCCTTTGGAGAGGTCGGAACTGCTTTTTCGCAGTTTCGGGTGAGGCAAAACAGAAATTTTTTATTTTGCCAATTTTTCTTTTATTTGTTGCCAAGTATACAATTTACCGCTATTCTTATTCTGAAACCTTGTTGCCGTTTCTTTAGATTCGAGTGCAGAAAGGTTTGCGCCCATAGGGCTTTTTATTTTTTCACTGATGAGATAGGTGGCTGTTTTGGCATTGACCAAACTACCGGGGTTTTCATAATCGGCAACTAAGATAAACGCCATGTTTTCTTCGTTGTTCTCTTGGTTGATTTTACGCACCAAACATTCTACCGAATCGAACGTAAATGCTTTACCTTTTTTTGTAACATATTGAGCTGCATGGCCCCTGTCAACAACGGTCATGTCACAAAGATGGCAATGATCGCCGCCGTAGTCGATTTCTTTTGGCTCTACCTTGCACGAGGTGAACATAAAGATACTGAGCGTTATGGCAATCAATGGTAGTTTAGTTTTCATTTTTTAAATTTCACAAAGGTTCTAAATAATTTATAAAACGAGCATGTTTTATACAAAAACACGCCCGTTTTATTAACCAACACAATATTTTGGTAAAACTACTTAGCTTCTCTTTTGCCTACAAAATAAGCTAAGAGGCCCGTTACTATACCAAGACCCATAAAGAGCGCACCCAGTTTCGGATAGGAATGAGCCGTAAAATTAAGAATGTCTTTCGATCCATATAAGGGGGGCTGAAAACCCATAACACTACCATCGGGGTTTTTGAAGTTCATAATGGCCTTTGGGTCTAGATCATGGCCGTAATCATGCTCCCATAAATAAAAATCGATCAAGCCAGCCGTACTTAGAATGACCATTAAAATAAACCAATACAAATACCACTTGTAGTTGGCCTTAAAAGCGATGAGCAGCCCCAAAACGACAGATGAAATAATACCGATAGGAAATATTTTAAACTCAGGAATGGCATCAGGTATAAATTTCATTCCCACATAATGGTTCATCAGATTTATATTTTTGATATCGTGGGGATTGACACTTGCGAAATCATTTATGTAGATGTCCATTCCTAATGGAATCGGGTATTGAGGGGCTTCTAGAGTAATATTCCACAATGGAAAAATGAACAGACCGAGCATCAATAAGGGTGCTACGAACATTAGTATTCTAGATTTTTTCATGAGCTATTATTTTGTTGAATAGTATAAACTAAGTGTATATAAATTTACGCTTTCTAGCTGTATTGCTATGTAACATAACTTACATAAAGAGATAAATCTCTTCATAAATAAAAAACAGGCAATCAAATGAATTGAAATACCCGTTTTTATACCTGCATTACAAATTGTTGAGATTACAAATCACCAGGTATGTCACCATCTAAAGTAAAACTGATGGGGACATTAGATCCTTTTGGGGAAACGCGAACATAGCCTTGCATTTCTTGATGCAATGCAGAACAGAAATCTGTACAATAGAACGGCCATACCCCTACTTCTTTAGGCTCCCAAGTAAACGTTGTCGTTCTACCAGGCATAATCAATAGTTCAGAAGTATTCGCCCCGATCATTGAGATGCCATGGGGTACGTCATAATCTTGCTCTAAGTTTGTAACATGAAAAAATACTTTGTCACCCACCTGTACGCCTTCTATATTATCTGGTGAGAAGTGAGAGCGGATCATCGTCATATAGATATGAACTTCATTGCCTTTTCTTTCGACCCTGGTCTCAGCTTCGTTCTTAACGCCGTAAGGATGTGTGTTTTCTTCTAAGCTATAGATTTTTTTCGATTTCGACATGATTTTTTCAGCGGCGATACCAGCAGCATAATGCGGTTCACCAATGGTGGGAAAATCTAGGAGCAATTCCATTTTTTCACCAGAAATATCAAATAACTGAGCCGATTGACAAACCTCGGGTCCTGTTGGTAAATAACGGTCTTTGGTAATCTTGTTCATCGCTACAAGATATTTGTCATCGGGTGTTTGTGAATTACCTCCTGGAATCATTAAGTGACCCACAGAATAATAAACGGCATGCCTATCGATAACTTTTAAATCCTTTATATTCCATTTTACGACTTCCGAAGAAATAAAGAAGGTGGTATACCCATTACCTCTAGTATCAAACTCTGTATGCAATGGCCCTAAGCCCGGTTGATCTAAAACACCGTAGTTTACGGCTTCGAACTTAATAATCGGAATACCATAAGCGTCTCCGTCAAAAGCCTTGTCTTCAATGGCTTTCTGCATTTTTGTAAATGAATGTACGGTCATTGCAGCCGCTAATTTACCGTTACCTATGATATACTCGCCTGTTGGATCTACATCACAACCATGGGGTGATTTCGCAGTTGGCAAGAAGAAAATCGCTCCGGGAACATCTTTGGGTTCAACGACCAATACTTCTTTTTTCATTACCGTAGTTGCGGTATGGGTATCATCATCCCATGTATTGTGGGCATAATTGGCAGGCACTTTTTTGCCTCCTCCGTTAGCGACATATTCCTCTATTTTTTTCCAGTTGATGGCAGCAATAAAATCTTTATCGTTTTGAGAAGCGTTTACTTCCATTAAAGAATTCGCTTCTTCGGTATTATAAGTAGAGAAGAAAAACCAACCATGTGATTTTCCACGACCAGGATGTGATAGATCATAGTTGAAACCAGGCATTTTAATTTGAAACTCAATATTCATATGACCTGTTTCTTGGTCTACTTTCAAGAACGACAATGCACCACTGAAATTTCCTTTCATGTCTTTAATAGGCATATCTTTTTGAGGAAATGGCACCGAAAACCGTGTGCCTGCAACTACATATTCTGAATTCTCCGTTACAAAAGAAGAACTGTGGTTACCTGCTGAATTGGGAATTTCGATGATTTCTTCAGTTTCAAAAGTTTCTAAAGAAATTCTTGCGATACGGGGCGTATTATTTTCGTTGATAAATACCCAACGACCGTCTACTGAACCTTTGGTTTGTGAAATATCAGGGTGATGAGAATCTCCCCAAGGCACTAGACCGTGTGAGGTCATTAACATTGGTTTTGTTTCTTCACTATAACCGTACCCTTTTTCTGGATCCTGTGAAAATACGGGTATTACCCTGAACAATCTACCTGATGGTAAGCCGTAAACAGCTAATTGTCCGCTAAAACCACCTGAAATAAATGCGTAGTGCGAATCCAACTCACCTGGAGCTACATAAACCTTCTCAGCGGCATTGCCCGCAATGGCACCTCTACTGTCTTTTTTTCCTGTAGGAGGCCCACAACTTATTAAAAAAGTTGCGGCAATGGCAAACAATGAAATCGTTTTGCCCGCTCTACCTATAGCTGCCTTCTGATATATCGCACCAAAGGCGGATAGGTTGTGAAATCTATTTAAAAAACTCATAATGATTAAATTTAATTATTAGTGTAAGCGATTATTTTTTATCCTAAATTTCAATACTGCATATTGGCTCGGTATTTCTGACAATGCTATTGATCTTTTGTTGATTTTAAGCGTAAAATTACCATAAAAAGAGCAAAATAGCTTTTGTAATTTATTATTTAGGTTTATTCATCGGAAGGAACGAGTACATCGCCAACAACATGTATCCAACCATTTGAAACCTTGAC
>VAPK010038675.1_pt1 | contig 17566 bp, 13 predicted proteins | sample 3395031 | NCBI WGS metagenome assembly VAPK01 (sample SAMN08290443, study PRJNA428436) | hydrothermal vent metagenome | isolation source: Deep-sea hydrothermal vent chimney 1 | place: Pacific Ocean: Juan De Fuca Ridge
AAAACAATTTACCCTGAAAAAACATTTCTGGAAAAAATGATTTTATTACACGAAGAATTTACAAAACCAAAAGAAAAGATCCGTTATCACAGAATGTCAAGGCATTTATACGATATCGGGCAAATCATTTCAACAGAATTTGGTGAAAGAGCTTTAAGAAATGAATCTTTATTTCAGGAAATTATCAAACACAGAGCGAAATATACACCAATAAAAACAGTTGACTATTCTAAACTTGAATTGAACAACTTGAGAATTATTCCGTCTGATGAATTCATTGAACAGTATGAAAAAGATTATTCAGAAATGCAGGAAAATATGATTTATGGTGAAAAAATAAGTTTTAATAAACTGATAAATAAAATATTGTCCAAAACACCCAGCAGGTAACATTACAGGATTTAAGGCTCAGTTGAGCCCAAAAAAACAGGCAGGAGATTAAGAACAAATCTCTGCCTGTTGATTTAACTGAAACTTCTGCAAAGGCAGATGCTCAATTGAGTTTTAAATCATGCCTGCCCGTCGTATCCCGAGGCTTTGGGAGCAGGTGGGTTGGGCTAAACTACTGATAACCAATTTTTCTATGTGTGGGGGTTTAACAGGCCTTTGTGTCTCCATTTTTTGAAAAAACAGAGAGTATCCGTCGTCTGTGATTAAAGTCCTTTTCAAAGTGTATCTTCCCCAATATTACGCCAAAACAATCCCGAAAAAGGGTACTTTTGTCCAAAACAAAATAGATCTTGAAAATTGCCGTTAACACCCGGTTACTGCTGAAAAACAAGCTGGAAGGTATTGGCTGGTTCACCTATGAAAGCTTCAGCCGTATGGTGAAAATCCATCCGGAGCACACTTTCTATTTCTTATTTGACCGGCCTTACGATAAATCATTCCTTTTCTCTGATAACGTGATTCCCGTGGTTGTTCCGCCACCGGCACGACATCCGGTGCTGCACTACTGGTGGTTTGAGCACGCCCTGCCGAAGGCGCTGAAGAAGATTCAGCCCGATATTTTTATCTCACCCGACGCATACAATTCACTGGCCTCTCCCTACAGAAATCTGATGGTTATCCATGACCTGAATTTTGTGCACCATCCGGAAATGATGCCCTGGTTGCCACGAAAATATTATAACTACTTTACGCCCCGCTATGCCCGGAAAGCAGACCGCATACTGACCGTTTCGCAATTTACCAAACAAGACATCGTAAAGCAATATGGCATCGACCGGGACAAAATTGATGTGGCATACAACGGCGCTAACCCCCTTTACGCTCCGATACCCGAAGAGCGGCAACAACTGACGCGGCAGAAAATATCGCAGGGACATCCCTATTTCATTTTTGTGGGTGCACTAAACCCACGGAAAAACATCGCCGGTCTTTTCAAAGCTTTCGACTTATTTATCCGGGAAACAGCCTCAGACACCCGCCTTGTGGTGGTAGGAGAGAAAATGTTCTGGAGCCAGGATATCGAAAAGGCCTTTACATCTATGACATACAAAAACCATGTGATTTTTACTGGAAGGATGGAGCCGGAAGAGCTAAAGAACGTGATGGGTTCGGCTCTGGCACTGACCTTTGTCCCGTTTTTTGAAGGATTTGGCATTCCCATTGTGGAAGCTTTCCGGACAGGCATTCCTGTTATAACTTCCAACATCACAGCTATGCCTGAGGTGGCAGGTGATGCAGCACTTTTCGTCAGCCCGTTTCACACAAAAGAAATTGCCGAAGCCATGAAAAAGATTACTTTTGTCCCGGATTTAAGGAAGAAGCTGATGGAAAAAGGTTTCCAAAGGAGCCAAATGTTTAGTTGGGATAAAACCGCCGAACAGTTTTGGGAAGCCATTGAAAAGACCACGCAGCAAGCAAAATCATAAAAAAATGAACATCTTAATTTTAGGATCCGGAGGTCGGGAGCATGCGCTTGCCTGGAAACTGGCACAAAGTCCAAAAGCAGAGCAGATCTATATTGCTCCGGGAAATGCAGGAACTGCTCTCACAGGTATCAACGTCCCCATCAATCCCACCGATTTTGAGGAAATGAAAATGTTTATCATTGAAAAAGAGGTTGATATGGTGGTGGTTGGCCCCGAAGTACCCCTGGTCAACGGCATTCGTGATTTCTTCCTGCAGGATAAGATTCTGCAGGATGTGTTGGTAATCGGACCGGATAGCAAAGGAGCCCGGCTGGAAGGAAGCAAAGACTTTGCAAAGACTTTTATGAAACGGCACGCCATTCCTACGGCGGCCTATGAAACTTTCTCGGCAGAGACATTGGAGCAGGGAGAGCTGTTTCTGGAAAGCATCAACGCCCCGTATGTTTTAAAGGCTGATGGTCTCGCTGCAGGCAAAGGAGTACTGATCCTGAATGACCTGGATGAAGCTAAGAGAGAACTTAGGAACATGCTGATGGAGGCTAAATTTGGCAAAGCTTCCGGTAAAGTCGTCATCGAAAAATTTCTTGATGGCATCGAACTTTCAGTCTTTGTGCTTACCGATGGAAAAGATTATGTCCTTTTGCCCGAAGCCAAAGACTATAAACGTATCGGCACGGGTGATACCGGACTGAATACAGGAGGGATGGGCTCTATTTCGCCTGTTCCGTTTGCCAATACTGTATTTATGCAAAAGGTAGAAGAAAATATCATCCGACCCACCATCAAAGGATTACAGCAGGAAGGTATTGACTACCATGGATTTATATTTTTTGGGCTTATTAAAGTGGGCGATGACCCTTATGTGATTGAATACAACTGCCGGATGGGTGACCCGGAAGCAGAATCCGTGATTCCGCGGATAAAGAGTGACTTGCTTGAAATCTTTGAAAGTCTGTCAAAAGGTACCCTCAACGAAACCAAACTGGAAGTGGACGAGCGCTATGCCGTTTCGGTCATGCTGGTTTCCGGAGGCTATCCCGAAAATTACCAACAAGGAAAAGTTATCAAAGGACTGAGCAACCTGAACAAGTGTATTGTCTATTATGCTGGTGCCAGCAACGACGTGGAAAACAGCCAGATAAAAACTAGTGGTGGCCGTGTTATGGCCATTACATCCTATGGCGACACCATGGAAGAAGCACTGAAAAATGCTTATGCCAATGTAAAACATGTCGATTTTGAAGGGAAATATTACAGGAATGATTTGGGCTTCGACTTAAAATAATGATGCCTTATGATCATTCGGTTTTTTAAGACATCCTATTTTTCAAGTCTGCTGGCACTTAGCCTGCTTGTTTTGGTGCTGTGGATTCCTGAGCCCACCATTTTTCCGGCTTATGTTTCTTCATGGCCGACGAGCTACCTTCCGCTAAGCCCATGGATTCAGCAGATTCTGTCCAGCATTCTTTTTTTCATAACAGCGCTGCTCATCAACCAGATAGCCACTAAGCATCGCCTTACAGACAGGAACAGCTACCTCGTGGCCTTTTTCTTCATCCTCATTGGCAGTGCCTCCGGATTTTTAACACAGGTGAGCCCGTTTCTTTTGGCGACTTTCTTTTTTGCTTTTTTTTTCCGGAAGGTCTTTGATTTTCAAAGTAGTACAAAGCTTATCGCTACTTCCTTTGACGCGGGGATCTTTCTGGGGATAACCAGCTTGTTTTTTCCGCCGGCTGCACTCTTGGTGCTGTTTGCGTGGTTTGCGCTGCTCGTTTACCAGGCCGACCAGTGGCGAGCTTACGTTGCCGTTGTCCTGGGAATACTCCTACCCTGGTTTTTCGTTTTCTCCGGCTATTTCTGGTTCAACAAACTTCCGGAAGCTTTATCCGGCTTTGTACAATATTTTCACTTTCGTGAAATTGTGAACCCCTTTGCCGGCAACCTTGACCTGATGGTGTTCCTGCTGGTGGCACTTATAATACTTACCGGAGCATTTTCTATTCTCAGCAGTCTCTCCTCATTTAATATTAATCTGAGACAACACGCATCGGTAAGTTTGTGGGGATTGCTTTTCTGTTTACTCATCGTTTTTCTATTTGCTGCTCCCATTCAGGTGCTCACATTGACAGCTTTGCCTGCTTCCCTGATTGTTGGCGCCTTTTTCTCGCGGATGAAACGGCTAAAATGGGCAAATCTATTTGTGCTGCTGTGGATACTTTTTATTTTCATCAACCATTTCCTGCCCCTGTTTTATGCTGCTTAAACATTACAATAAAAGACTGCTGACAGAAGCCGGATGTGATGAAGCAGGCCGGGGTTGCCTTGCCGGACCTGTATTTGCCGCCGCCGTCATTCTTCCTGTTGATTTTGAAAATGAGCTGCTCAACGATTCCAAAAAGCTGAGTGAGAAAAATCGTAATTTGCTGCGTAAAATCATTGAGAAAGACGCACTCAGCTGGGCAGTAGCATCAGTAAGTCCGGAAAAAATCGATGAAATCAATATCCTGAACGCCTCCATCCTCGCCATGCATCGCGCCATAGAGCAACTCAACCGGAAACCTGATTTTCTGCTCATCGATGGTAACCGGTTTAAAACATACAAAGATATTCCCCATAGCACCATCATAAAGGGCGATGGAAAATACATGTCTATTGCTGCCGCCTCTATCCTGGCCAAGACCCATCGCGATGCTTACATGCGCAAACTGCACAAAGAATTTCCATATTACGGATGGGATCACAACAAAGGCTACCCTACCCTACAGCACAAGCTGGCCATTCAGGCACACGGCAGTTCTGTTTATCACCGCAAAACCTTTCGTTCTGCCATACAAACCCGGCTGGAATTCTAAAAAGCATCCCTCCCCACATGTGGCTGGGAGCTATTAACATCCCATTGTTAAATAAGACCGTAACCCGGAGTAAAAAACGGGAAAAGTTTTCGTACTTTTGAGTTTTTAATGGGTGGTTTGGTTATGAATAAAAGATATTTCATTTATCTGTTTTTATTGCTTTTGATGGTAGTGGCAGGGGTTTTATACCTGTTTAATACCAAAACAACACGCCAGGGTAACCTTTGGCAAATGATTCCCAATACGCCGGCGCTGGTTCTACAGACTGACCATGCAGGGGATTTTATGGCCAAATTCAGTAAAAACAATGAGATATGGGAGGCCCTCATCCAAACGAAAGGATTTAGACCGGTTTACCATCAACTTACCTTTGTAGATTCTATTTTCAGTGCGAACAAACAATGGGCCGGGCAGTTCAGACAAGGCGAGCTTTTTGCAGCCGTCTATCCGGGAAAGAACCGGTTCTTGTTTCTTTTGCAAAGCAAAAAGCTGCCCTCTATAGAAACCATTAAAAACTTCCTTAAAAAGTCCCTGGGTACCGGCTTTGTGGTTATTTATAAACATCGCGGGAACTTTCCGGTCGTCGTGATTAAAATCTTCAATGTTGCAACGGGTAAATCTTATTGGTTATGGAAAATGGATGGCTCACTGCTCTTCTCTACACAAGATAGTTTAATGGAGGCTTCCATATCGGAATATACCATGCAGGAAATGCATTTCAGCGACAACGATGGCTTCAAAACAGTAAAAAAAACCAGTGGAAAACTGGTAGATGCGCGGCTTTTTGTTTACTACCCGGTTTTGGGACAACTCTTTTCCGGTTTTACCAACAGCAGGTTTAAAAACGTTGCCCAAAGTATCAGCAAGTTTGCCGGATGGAGCGAAGTTGACCTGATAATTAATTCACAAAACATCATCTTTAGCGGTTATACCCAAGCCAAAGGCAATCATGCGCTGGCACATTTCAAAAGTCAACAGCCGGTTTCGCTCAATGCCTACACGCTGTTTCCTTTCAATAGCACTTTCTCCTATTCCCGGGGCTTCTCAGACTTTTCTACCTTTATCGGGGATCAGGTTTCTGCCAAATTCAAAACAACCTATCAGTCAGACATCAAAAGCCTCATTAAGCATACAGGAAGTGATGTTTCACTTGTTTCCAATGCCCTGAACAGCAAAGAAATTCCACAGAAAATATGGGCTATCATACAGATGAATGATTCCCCACGGGTAATACAATTACTAAAGAATCTGGCCATAAAAAGCGGGAGTCATAAACTTTATCGTTCCGGGAATTATAGTATTCGAAAAATAAATATCGACAGTTTCTTATCCGGTATTTATGGCGAGCGATTCTCTGCCATTACACAGAATTATTACTGCATCATCAACGGCTTTGCCGTCTTTGCCAATTCTCCCGACGCACTGACCAGCCTGATTCATTACAGCGAAACAGGAAAAACGCTGGACTTGGACGAGAATTACAAATCTTTTTCCAACAACCTCGCAGGTACTTCCAACCTCCTCATTCAAATCAGACCCCGTACACTGCTGGGACTGATGAACTACTTTTTGAATAAAAAAGCAGCGGCAACTCTTTCAGAGAACTACGAATCTTTTTTGAAAAATATTCAGGGAGTAGCTTTCCAATACAGCCACGGTGCTGCTCTGTATTATACCAATTTTTATCTCCGCTATAACAAAGCCTACAAAGAAGAAAACCTGGCTCTTTGGAAAATCAAACTGAATGATGCCATTGTGGGTAAACCGTTTTTGGTCAAAGACCACAAAAGCAAAAAATACGACATCATTGTTTTCGACCGCGGAAACCGAATGTACCTCATCAACCACAGGGGAAAAATTCTATGGACCAGGCTTCTCCCACAACTACCGCTGAGCCCCATTTATCCGGTGGACTTTTACAAAAACGGAAAAATCCAATACCTATTCAATACGAAAAACGACCTGTTCCTCATTGATCGCAAAGGCAGGTATGTGGCCGGTTATCCCATTGCCGTGCATCCACACGCAACCAACGGGTTAAGCCTGTTTGATTATACCCACCGGAAAGATTATCGTATCCTGCTGGCACAGGCTGACAAACGCATTTACGACTATAAGTTAAACGGCAACCAGGTGAAAGGATGGCGAAAACCACAAATGCAAGCCTTTGTGTCCCAGAAAGTTGTCCGGCTACTCGCGGGCGGAAAAGATTATATCATCATCAATGACGATGCCAACCATGTTAAAATTGTCAACCGGCGGGGACAACAACGAATTTACCTGAAAGCTCCCGTGAACAAAGCGAAACATTCGGGCTATTATGTGAACAAAACCAACAACAAAGGGCTGATTTTGACCACAAATACTTCGGGAAAACTGGTTTATATATCCAAAAACGGAAAACTCCGGTTTACAGATTTTGGAGAATTTTCCCCAAACCACTATTTTCTGTACGATGATTTTAACGGCAATGGATACAAAGATTTTATTTTTGTGGATGGCAATAAGCTGGAAGTCTTCGACCGCTTTAAAAAACGCCTGTTCTCTTATACTTTTAACGAAGACATTACCGTTCAACCCGAATTCTTCTCACTGGGCGACAGACAAAAGGTGCTGGGCATTGTGGCTTCACAAGAGAAAACTATTTACCTGTTCGACAGCAAGGGTAATATCCTCATAAACCGCGGACTAACGGGAGAAACACCATTTACCGTGGGCAGCCTGAACAACAACCGGGAGGTAAACATCATTACCGCAACCGGAAGTACGTTGTATAATTACCGGATTAAATAAAAATCCCGAATTACCGCATATCCTCCAGCTCGTAACCCGGAAACTCTTTGGGGTTATAGGTAAACGTTCCAGGCGGAAAATTCACATCAGCTTTAAAATTGAAGATATCATAAGTGAAAATATTCCCATCGTCATCATACAAAGCGAACTTCTTCACCAGATATTTGACTGCATCAATGGTGATGGTGACTTTATGGAAGGTAGATTTCTTTTTGGAAGTCAGGAGGAGAGTCTTCACCTTCACCTTACCCTTTCTCCCTCCTTTTGCAAACTTTGCACGATAGTCGGAATACTCCTCCAGAATTTTTGTGGGCGATATGTTGGAAGGGTCATTTGGGTCCAGCGTGCTGAGCATCACCTCTTTGGAATCTGTTATAACCGTCCACATGCTTTTCCCGTCCGAAATGATAATCTGCCCCATCAGGGAAATACGAAATTTATCGCCTTCCACCAATATGGTACCCGTTTTCTTTTCATGAATATTATTCTGCTTATTCACCATAGAGTAAGACAAGCCGGAAGAAAAGTTCTTGTAAGAGGACATTTTATCCAGTGTCTTTTTCAGCAAATTCTGCGCATTATTTTGCGCGTAGAGTGTTCCTGAAAACAACAGTGCGAGAAGTATTGTGATTTTTATTTTCATCTTTGGCAATTTCATACATTAATTTTTATTTCTACTTTCCAGATCCTTCAAAAATTGTTCCAAAGCCATTTCGTTGGCTACTCTTACCTCACGGGCTTTGCTTCCCTCGAAGGGGCCAACAATTCCGGCAGCTTCCAGCTGGTCAATAATCCGGCCGGCACGGTTGTAGCCCAGTTTCAATTTTCGTTGCAAAAGTGACGTGGATCCTTGTTGCGTTTGAACAATGATATGGGCGGCATCTTCAAAAAGCTCATCCCGCTCATCCAGGTCGATCGGGCCGGGTGCTTCAGTTTCTTCATCGTAATACTCAGGCAAATGCAGAGCATCAGGATAAGCGCGCTGCTGCCCGATGTAATCCGTTACTCTTTCCACCTCATCAGTATCAATAAAAGCGCACTGCAAGCGAATCAGGTTGCTACCGGTGGACATAAGCATGTCGCCACGCCCAACAAGTTGGTCGGCACCACCAGTATCGAGAATGGTACGGGAATCGATTTTAGAAATCACACGATAGGCTATCCGGGCAGGGAAGTTAGCTTTTATGGTTCCGGTGATGATATTTACCGAAGGCCGTTGTGTGGCAATAATCAAATGAATTCCCACAGCACGTGCCAGCTGTGCCAACCGTGTAATGGGGCTCTCCACCTCTTTGCCGGCCGTCATAATGAGGTCGGCGAACTCGTCCACCACCAGCACGATGTAAGGCAAAAACCGGTGTCCGTGGTTTGGATTCAGCTTACGTGCTTTGAATTTCAGGTTGTATTCCTTAATGTTTCGCACCTGGGCACCTTTCAGTAGCTCATACCGATTATCCATTTCGATGCCCAGCGAGTTGAGTGTTCGCACCACTTTCCGTGTATCCGTAATAATCGCCTCTTCCGAGTCAGGAAGCTTGGCGAGGTAATGCCGCTCGATGCGGGAATAAAGCGTCAGCTCAACCTTTTTGGGATCGACCATGACAAATTTCAGCTCAGCAGGATGCTTTTTGTACAATAGCGAAGCGATGATGGCATTCAGCCCCACCGATTTTCCCTGTCCGGTAGCACCAGCCATAAGGATATGCGGCATTTTGGCCAGGTCAACCACGTAGCTTTCGTTGGCAATGGTTTTACCCAGCCCCAGCGGCAACTCCATCTTGCTGTGTTGGAATTTCTCCGATTCCAGAATGGAACGCATGGAGACGATAGAAGGATTCTTGTTTGGAACTTCAATACCCACCGTTCCCTTTCCGGGAATAGGTGCAATAATCCGGATACCCATCGCCGACAAACTCAGTGCAATATCATCTTCAAGATTTCTGATCTTCGCAATGCGGACACCCGGTGCCGGGACAATTTCGTAGAGAGTAACCGTCGGGCCAATGGTTGCTTTGATTTTTATTATGGAGATATTGTAATGATCCAGCGTATCCACAATCTTTTGTTTGTTAGCCTCCAGTTCATCACGGTCAACCTTAACATCCTCATCATACCGGTTCATCAGGTCAAGCCCCGGAAACTTGAAATCGGGAAGATCCAGCGTGGGATCAAATTCCGTATCCAGCCCTTTATGCTCGCCGGGAATAACTTTAGCTTTCGACTCCTGTTTGGGTTTCTCAATGGTGAGCTCCAAACTATCAGATTCATCTTTTTTTGAATCTTCCACATTAGCCTCTATCGCCTCTTCCTTTTCGGAAACATCCAAAACAACTTTTTCTTTTGCCGGGGATTCATCCGTGACAGAAAATTCAACTGTGTTGTACTTGTCTTCCGGCCGCAAAGAATTATTAGCTGTCATACCGGTATCTCCTTCCCGTTTTTGTTTCTCTCCGACTTTGCGTTTGAACGAAAATTTATAGCGGATAAGAATGAGAATAGCAGGAATAAAAATGATAACCAGTATTAATCCCAGTGTACCAATATAAGTTGTCAGCCAGACATTTAGCCTAAAACCAAAATTTCCACCTAAAATATTGTCAGGATGGTTGGGAAACAACATACCCATCAGCAAAGGGAGCCAGAAGAAGCCCATGAGTATCACCTGAAAAAGTTTCCAGACGGAAAGTATCCTGACCTTAAACATCAGCCGTAATCCCCACACAAACGACAAAAAAACAAAGAAATAGGCTCCCAGGCCAAAGCCTTTAAGGACAAGCCAGTTAGAGATAAAAGCGCCAAGATTCCCTGTCCAGTTACGCACCAGCTCAACATGGTCATTAAAATAATGTCCGAACGTACGCGTAACCACATTGGCCGGATTGCTTTCAAACCAATTAATAAAAAATGAGGTAAAAGCCATCAATAGATACAGCGAAACAACCACAAGAAAAAAGCCCAGCATTCTGGCTACCTGCGGATCCATTTTCCAATGGACAGGAGTTGACTTTTTCCTGCTCTTCGGCTTTTTATCTCCCTTTTTTGTCGGAGTACTTTTTTTGGGTTCCTTGAACTTATTTGCTTTCAGCTTGTTGCTTTTTGATGGCATAAAAAATTAATTTTGAACAAAAATAAGGATTCTGCAATAACAAACCACGGCTATACCGTATTTTTGAATGTTTAGATGTGCACCTTCTTCCACCGGTTTGATTTCAAATAGATGAAGGAAAAGAGACTGAGTAGTGAACCATAGACCCATTCAGCCGTCCAGGCCAAAACAACAGTTCCGTGCCAATGTTCCACAATGAGATACGTATATGTCAGGTAAATGACCAAAACAGTCAGCTCGATGGCCAGAGAGATATCGGTTTTACCCGTTCCGGAAACCGCACTAAACAGAATAAAACCGATGGAGAGTAACAAAGCACCAAGACTCACAACGTGAAACACCGGTATGCCCATATTGATTAATAGCTGATTATTGGTATAAATACCCAAAAGTAACCGGGGAAAGGCAATACCGAGGGAAACGAGGCCAACAACACCAACGAAGCACAACAAAATAATCCGGTAAACCAGCCGCATCACTTCGCCAGAACGTCCGGCACCGATGAGATAGCTGACAAGTGTGTTGACAGCGGTGGCAAAACCCCAGATGGGAACCATGAGCAGCACATAAATACTCCGGATGATGTTGGAAACAGCCAGCGAACTTTTCCCGATTTTTTCCACAAACAAAAAGAAAATAAACCACACCGAGAGAGATATAAACTGCTGCATCATAGTGGGAAAAGAGACTTTCAGAATACGTTGCATCTTTCTCCAATGCAACCCCTGAAACCTAAACAAAGCATAGTCGGCAAAACGGATATAAATAGCTGTGTAAACCATAAAATAGATCATGGCGGAAAACTCAGCTATCACCGAGGCCAGGGCAGCACCGGCAATACCCATTTCGGGAAAGCCAAACTTCCCGAAAATCAACAGATAGTCCAGCACAATATTCACCAAAGCCAGTACAACCGTTGTGTAGGTTATGATTTTGGTACGCCCCAGCCCGACGTAGAAAGAACGAAACCCCACATTCACAAAAGCAGCGAAAATCCCAAAAGCACGATAATCGAGAAAAGACATGGCGCCGGCAGAAATATCCTTCGATTTCACACCATAGCGAAGAATTTCTTCCGACCCGAAACGCAAAACCACAAATGCTACCACTGCCAGTAGAAGAAGAAAAAGAAAAGAGTGATCCACCACGCTGCCAATCTCTTTGAGCCGTTTTTCGCCATAGCGACGGGCAACAATGATCTGCTCACCCATACCAAAACCCAGCCCGAGCATAAAGACGGCGAGATAAAGAATACCTCCCAGCGCGCCGGCACCCAGCGCAATCTCCCCTACCCTGCCCAAAAAAGCAGTATCGGTGAAGTTGATAAGATTCTGAGCCACGCTACCAAGGATAATAGGATAGGCAATCAGCCAGATACGTTTGTAAGAGATATCCTTTTTCATGGAGGCGCAAATGTACGGGAAAATCAGTTGTTTCAAAACAGAAAGCAGTTTCCCGCTAATCCATCCACCGGGTTCACCATCTCCGGTTGTAAAGTATCATGGAATGTTGGGCTCCGGCTAATCAACTATGATTCAGTGGATAACTCGTCCAAAAGCAAAGTTCGGTATCACCCAAAAGCCAGCAGCACCTTCAGCGCTTCTTCCACTTTGTTTTCGGCTATGAGATTTTTAGCATAAGCATGAATAGCTTCCTTGTTGGGATCAGCCTTCAGGCTGGCAGGAAGAGAAATCCTTTTCAACGCCTGTTCACCGGGCAACGATTCCCGATTCCCGAGTAACCCAAGGTCATTTCCGCTCAGCACATGGCTGTTTCTGACCGACGCAGGCAGGCTGTCCACTCCAACGCCAAGTGTAGAGAGAGGTTTGGGAACTTCAAACAGCGCCTCACCAGATGTACGTACATAAAGATTGCCTCCCATACGCCCCACCAGGTCAATCTTATCCGGTAAGATGTTGCCGTCCGGGTCAAGGATAGCCTCGTCAACATGTGCATACACTATTTCACAAATCACCAGATTAGCAGAACCGGGTTTTCCACCGGACTCAATGATGTCGCGTACCCTGCACTCAAACTGCAACGGCGATTCTTTCACCCGAAAAGGGCGTACTTTCACAGCGTCAACCGGAGTGAGACCTGACTTTTCAAACTCATTCACTCCTTTGGGATATTCTGTACTACTCAGGCTCATCTGCTGCACCATGGAATAGGTTACCGCATTAAGTACCACCTCCGGAACTTCCCGTATATTTTCCAGCGTATGTTTGATGGAATTATCGCGGCTGCGCCGTGAAGGTGAAAAAATCAGCGTAGTTGGGTTAATACCAAAAGCGTTGTAAAAACTAAAAGGACTCAGGTTGGGATTTCCGTTGCTGTCCACCGTGCTGGCAAAAGCAATGGGACGTGGTGCCACACCACCCTGCAAAAGTTTAAATATTTGTTGATTTCCATATTCCTCCGGATTGATTTCTTTCATAAGACAATATTTAGCAAATTAACTTAAAACAGGTTAGCGCATTCAAACTTATCCTGAAAGTTTGAACACCGGACAACTTGTTACAAATTTATAAAATTTCATAGACCAAAACCGGACGACGGGTGAAGTTACAGGGAGGGTAGAATTTTCGTTATACATTCGCCAAAGCCAATGTGCAGGCCATCTTTTTCGCAATATCCGCGCATGATAACCGTATCACCATCGCTAATAAATCTCCGTTCGGAGCCATCTTTCAGCCGGATGGGCTTCGTCCCACGCCAGCTCAACTCCAGCATGGAGCCGTAAGTTTCCGGCGTTGATCCGGAAATGGTTCCCGAAGCATACATATCGCCTACACGGACGTTACAACCATTCACGGTTTGATGCGCCAGCTGCTGATTCATGTTCCAGTACATATATTTGAAGTTGGTATGAGAAAGCAGGTTTTCCTCTTCATCATCCGGTTTTAAAAAGACATCAAGCTGGATATCAATGTTTTTGTTTCCTGAAACTTGCAGATAAGGCAGTACAGCAGGTTTTTGTTCCGGGCCATGGGTTCGGAAAGGCTCCAACGCCTCCAGGGTTACAATCCAGGGAGAAACAACCGAGCCGAAATTTTTACCCAAAAACGGTCCCAGCGGGACATATTCCCATTTTTGTATATCGCGGGCGGAGAGGTCGTTAAAAATAACTATCCCAAAAATATACTCCTCCGCCTTGTCCACCGGAATACTTTCGCCGAGCCGGGTCTCTTTTCCGGTGACAAAAGCCATTTCCAGCTCAAAATCCAGCTGCCGCGTCGAGCCGAAAACCGGCTTATCCCCATCATCAGGTTTCAACTGTCCTTTGGGACGATGAATTTCCGCACCGGAAACCACAATGGAAGAGCTGCGACCGTGATAGCCTACCGGAATATGCCGCCAGTTGGGAAGCAATGCATTTTTCGGGTCACGAAACATAATGCCAACGTTGGTGGCATGCTCTATGCTGGAATAAAAATCGGTGTAGTCACCAATGTTAACCGGTAGCAGCACTTCCACCGCACCCACCGGAAACAGTGCCCGCGAACAGGTTTCTTCGTCTTGCCGGAGCTTAGAATTGTCTGCTCCAAACAGTTCCATCAGCCGGGTACGAACGGCGCCGGTAGTTTGCTTGCCAAGAGCAATAAAATCATTGAGTACCTTTGCCTTAAATACACGGAAATCGCTCAGGCCGAGGCCATCTAAATAACCCGCATCTGCAAGGATGGAAAGGTCAATAGCCATATCCCCGATACGTGTTGCCGCAACGGGTTTTCGTCCGGCAGATTTGATGATGCCAAACGGTATGTTTTGGATGGGGAAGTCGCTGTTTTCAGGTACTTCCAACCATGAGTTTTGTGTTTTATTCATCTCTATTGTTCATTTTTTGACGCTATTTTAATCATGAAAGGAAAAGAGGCTTACAGTGTCCCGCGGTTGGCCTGCTCCCTTTCGATGGATTCAAACAAGGCTTTAAAATTTCCTTTTCCAAACGATTTGGCTCCTTTACGCTGAATGATTTCGAAGAAAAAAGTAGGCCGATCCTGTACAGGCTTGGTGAAAAGCTGTAACAAATAGCCATCTTCATCCTTGTCAATTAGTATTTTGTATTTCTTCAGCACTTCCAAATCCTCCTCAATCACCCCGACACGATCTGTTACATCGTTGTAATAGCTGCCGGGGACATGCAGGAAGTCCACACCCCGGTTGTAAAGTGCATGTATGGTTTCAATAATATTATCGGTGGCCATGGCCACATGCTGTGGGCCGGGACCTGCATAAAAATCAAGGTATTCTTCAATCTGTGATTTTTTAATACCTTTGGCCGGTTCATTAATGGGAAATTTTATCCGCAGGTTCTTGCTGGCCATCACCTTACTTTTCAGCGCTGTGAATTTGGTGGAGATGTCTTTGTCATCAAACGATATTAGCTGATCGAAATCCATGACTGTCCTGTAAAAGTCAGCCACTTTGTCCATTTCACCCACATTTACATTTCCCACAATATGATCCACATAAAGCAAGCCGGTATCTTCCCGACGGTATTCCGGTTCCCATTTCATAAAACCTGGTAAAAAGGCGCCATTGTAATTTCTCCGTTCCACAAAAGTGTGCCAGGTGTCACCATAAGTTTTGATGGAAGCCGTAACCACTTTGCCCTTATCGTCAGAATGAGTTTCCGGTTCCTGAGCAACCCGGGCTCCACGGTTTACAGCAGTTTCAAAAGCCTTGCGGGTATCGTCCACCAACAGGGCAATTACTTTTACTCCATCGCCATGAAGACTTTGGTGAGCGGTTACCGGCGAGTCGGGCGTGAGTCCTGCCGTCAGCACAAAAGTGATTTTCCCCTGTCGCACGACGTAAGAAGTATGGTCTTTGCATCCGGTTTCAAGACCGGCATAGGCTACCGGCTGAAAGCCAAAAGCCGTTTGGTAATAATAGGCTGCCTGTTTGGCATTACCCACATAAAATTCTACATAATCGGTTCCTTTTATGGAAAGGAAGTCTGTTTTTGTGTCCATCAGTGTTGCTTTTAAAGGGTTTAGTATTTACTCAAGCCAACTCTTATAATAGTCTTTATTCTCCAGTTCCACAGCTTCACGTGTAAGTTTCAGCGGCTGAAAAGTATCCAGCATAAAGGCATATTCGTCGGTACGTTCTTTGCCGATACTCCGTTCTACCGCTCCGGGATGCGGACCGTGCGGAAGGCCCATGGGATGCAGTGTGATTTGTCCGCGCCCAATGTCGTTGCGACTCATAAAATCACCGTCAATATAATAAAGCACCTCATCCGAATCCAAATTACTGTGTTGATAAGGTGCGGGAATAGCCTCAGGATGATAATCGTAAAGCCGCGGCACAAAAGCACAGGTGACAAATGCCGGAGTTTCAAAAGTTTGATGTACCGGCGGAGGCTGATGAATACGCCCGGTAAGCGGTTCAAAATCGTAGATGGAGAATGCATAGGGATAAAGGTGTCCGTCCCAGCCCACAGCATCGAAAGGATGGGTTTCATAGGCATAAGGAAAAATAAGGTCTCCTCTTTTTATCTTTATCAGGAACTCCCCTTTTTTGGTAAAATGTTCGTCTAACTGTGGTGTTTTTATGTCGCGCTCGTAAAAAGGCGCATGCTCCAGCAATTGTCCTTCACGATTCAGATAACGGTTAGGAAAGCGGAACGGGTGAGCCGACTCCAGAACCAGCAGGCGGTTGTCGCCGGTGTTAAACTCTATTTGATAAACCGTCCCTTTCGGGATAATCACATGGTCACCTTTTTTAAAAGGTAACGTACCAAAAACCGTTTGTAAATTTCCTTCACCTTCATGAACAAAAAGTAATTCATGAGCACGTGCGTTTTTATAGAAATAACCGGTCATGGACTGCGTCGGAGCAGCCAAAGCCAGCTGTACGTCATCGTTAAAAAGCAATACTTTTCTACTTTTCAGGTAATCATCCTCCGGAGGAAGCCGGAAGCCTGAAAATGAACGGTTTTGTAAATTTTCAGCTACGGCAACTTCAGGTTTCACGGAATAAGGTTTCCCAATATGCAAAACTTTCGTCGGCGGAAACTCATGATAAACAATAGAATAGATGTCTGAGAAACCTTCGGTGGAAACAACCTCTTCTGCATAGAGCCTTCCATCGTTTTTACGAAATATGGTGTGCCGTTTTGGGGGAACTTTCCCTCTGATTTGGTAGAATGGCATTTTTATTTAGATTAATTAAAAATTAAATACAAAGATAAGTCTTTTTTAAAATTACGTATGTAAGAGTTTAAATTTATCCCCAAAAAATATTATTTAGCGACTATTTCGTCACAAAGCCTATCTTTGCATTCCATTTTCAGAAAGATGAGCAGTAACAACAAAATTCGCATAAAAAACAAAAGAGCATTGCGCGAGTATTTCATTCTCGACCGCTATTTGGCTGGTATTGTGCTGACCGGAACGGAGATAAAATCCATCCGCAACGGAAAAGCCAACCTCGCCGATGCCTTCTGTGTGTTTGAAAACGGGGAAATGTTTGTCAGGAGTATGCACATTGCCGAATACAGTTACGGTTCGTATAACAACCACATCGCCAAGCGCGACCGGAAACTGCTGCTGACGGCTCGCGAACTTAAAAAACTAAATACCAAAGTCAAAGAAAAAGGGTTTACCATCATCCCCACTGTGCTTTTCATCAACGAGCGCGGGCTGGCAAAACTGGAAATAGCACTGGCACGAGGAAAACATTATTATGACAAACGCGAAGACCTGAAAAGACGTGACACCCAACGTGAGATTGACCGGCACATGAAACGATAATTTATCAATTCTCCATTCTACCATTCAACCTTCCTACCATTCCACCTTTCCCTACTTCATTCCCCGCTTTTTCTTGATGGTCTCGTAAGCTTCGTTTACTTTCATAAACTTTTCTTCGGCGGCTTTTTTCACATCTTCACCCAAATGGCTCACCTTATCGGGATGATATTTCTT